>ERZ767114.189-NODE-189-length-42037-cov-5.207579_pt1 | contig 42037 bp, 23 predicted proteins | sample MGYA00374952_ERZ767114 | MGnify/ENA primary metagenome ERZ767114 (study PRJEB28939, sample SAMN06267156) | marine metagenome | isolation source: Columbia River Estuary | place: USA:Columbia River Estuary, USA | collected 2012-05-05 ... | reverse complement strand
ATGCGTGCTGCAGCAACCAACCTTAAAAAAGTGGAATTGGAATTAGGTGGTAAAAATCCACAAATTATTTTTCCTGATGCTAATATTGACGAACTGATAGATCCTGTTGTTTTTGGAATCTATTTTAATATGGGTGAATGTTGTAATAGTGGCAGTAGAATTATCATTCATAAAGATATCGTTGACGAATTTATAGAAAAATTGGTTGCACATGCTAAAAAAGTAAAAGTAGGTGATCCTCTAGACCCAACTGTAAAGATGGGTGCCATTATTAATGATAAGAAGTATGATAAAATTATAGGATATATAAAATCTGGAATCAAACAAGGAGCAACATTACAATTAGGAGGAATATCTTCAAAAACGGAAAAAGGAGCATTTATAGATCCCACTATTTTTTCTGATGTAACACCAGAAATGGCAATTGCTTGCGAAGAAATTTTTGGACCGGTTTTATCCATCTTAACATTTGATACTGCTGATGAAGCTCTTGAAATTGCAAATAATACAGAATTTGGTTTGTCTGCTGGTGTTTGGACAAAAGATATTGATACAGCTATGATAATGACAAGAAATATTGAAGCTGGTACAGTCTGGGTTAATAATTGGATGTCTGGTTATCCAGAAATTCCTTTTGGAGGAATGAAACAAAGTGGAATTGGCAGAGAACTTGGACCTCATGCAATTGATGAATTTATGGAGACAAAATCCGTTTTAATAAAAACAGGGAAATCGTCTAATTGGGTCTAATTAAAATAATATAAAAACTTTCAAGTTGTAACAACTGAATTTCCAGTAGGTTTAAATAACATTACTTTAAAAGCAGATAATGCAAAAGTATTAGAAGTTTATTATTAATAAATAGTTCTTAGTTAATTCAATATTAATAGTAAATTAATGTCATCCTCTTTTATTTGAATAAAATTATAAATTAAACAACATGAAAAAAATAATTGTATTACTTCTTCTTTTGACTGTGTCAGTAGCTCAAGCACAAAAAAATCAAAAAGCTTTAGAGCTAACAGAGAAACTGTCTAAAGTTATGGAGTTTGATGAAGATCAAAGTGCAAAGCTTCTAGGATTAATTTTGGATAGAAATAATAAAAAAAGAGCTTTAAGAAAAGAATACGGAGATGATAAAGATACCTTTAAAGTAAAAGCTAAAGAAGTAGAAAAAGCATATAATAAAGATTTAAGAGTGTTAGCTGGTATCGATAAGTTTAAGCTTTTAGTTGCCTATAGAAAAGCGAAAAGAGCCGCAAATAATTAAATTATTTAATAGGTGTAACCATTAATTAATTGTTTATTAATCAATAATTAAGCCATTGATGTTTTTTTGTTCCTATAACAGATTATAATAAAAATGGTTAAAAATTATTTAATAGTACTTCTATCGGTTTTAAATTTTTCAACTTTCTTTGCTCAAGCAACTGATGACAACACCAAATACATAGATCCAACCATTGGTAATGTGTCCCGCTTTCTGGTGCCAACATACCCAACCATTCATTTACCAAATCAAATGTTACGAATGTTTCCTGTAAAGAAAGATTACATCTCAGACATGGTTCAAGGATTTCCCCTGCAAGTAACAGCGCATAGAAGACCAGGAATTTTACAAATGAAAGTAGCTTCTGGAAAAGTAAAACCCAATTTATGGAAAAAAGGAATGCCTATTGATCACGATTTAGAAAGAGTACATCCTTGGTTATATTCGACGTATTTAATAGAAGATGACATTAAAGTTAGCTTTACCCCTTCAAAAAAATCAGCAATCTACAAATTTGAATTCCCTCAAGGAAAACAAAAAAATATTTTGATGAATGGGTCTAAAAATATGCGATTTGACTCGAAGAATACTTCGTTTAATATTGTAGAAAAAAGAAGTAAAAAAACCAAAGGTGAACATGCTGCAGAAAATATCACCACAATTTATGTTTATGGAGAAATTGTGGATAAAGACAACCTTCCCACAAAAAGTGTGAAGTATATTTACAACAACTCTAAACTACAAATTTCTGCACCTAAAAACGCTTCTTCAACTCTTTACTTAAAGTATGCTATTTCTTATATAAGCCCCAAACAAGCGAAAGAAAACTTCAATAAAGAAATCAGCAAAAACACTTTTGATGAAGTTTCAAAAGCTGGTAAAAAAGAATGGGAGAAAGTAAGTAATCAAATTCAAGTAGAAGGAGGAACAACCGCTCAAAAAAGAACTTTTTACACAGCATTATACAGAACCTATGAACGCATGGTTAATGTCAATGAATATGGACAATATTACAGTGGTTATGACAAAAAAGTTCATAAAAGCAAGCGTCCATTTTATGTAGATGATTGGGTATGGGACACCTACTTAGCACAACATCCTTTGCGTACTATTTTAAATCCTCTAATGGAGAATGACATGTTAAACTCGTACACCTTAATGTATGAACAAAGTGGTTGGATGCCAACATTTCCTCAAGTATTTGGCAATCATTTATGTATGAATTCTTACCATTCATCTGCAATTTTTGTTGATGGCTATAAAAAAGGGTTGAAAAACTATAATGTAGAAAAAGCATATGAAGGCATCAAAAAAAACTTATTGGAAGGCACATTTATTCCTTGGAGGCAAGGAAATCCGAGAGGCGCTTTAGACGATTTCTATCTCGAAAATGGCTATTTTCCATCACTTAAAAAACGAGAACAAGAAACAGTTGCAAATGTAGATGGTTTTGAAAAAAGACAACCTGTTGCTGTAACGTTAGGAGTCAGTTATGATTTTTGGGCAGTGTCCGAATTTGCAAAAGAATTAGGAAACACAGACGATTATTCAAAACTGTCCCCAAAAGGAAACGATTATAAAAATCTATGGCATTCAGAAAAAAGGTTGTTTATGCCAAAAGATGCCGACGGAAATTGGGTAAATATCAATCCAAAACTAGATGGTGGAAAAGGCTATAGAGAGTACTATGACGAAAATAATGGATGGACCTTTGCATGGTCTGTACAACATGACATTGCAGGACTCACCAATTTATTAGGAGGTAAACAGGCCGCTCAAAACAGATTAGATCAGTTATTCAGAGAAAGTTTGGGCATTAGAAAAAGTGATTTTTTCGTTAATGGTTCTAATTCTACGGGAATGGTAGGACAATTTTCAATGGGAAATGAGCCTTCTTTTCATATTCCCTATTTATACAATTATTTTGGTGCGCCTTGGAAAACCCAAAAACGTACACGCTTCTTGTTAGACGTTTGGTTTAAAGACAACATTTTCGGAATACCAGGGGATGAAGACGGTGGTGGTATGACTGCTTTTGTAGTATTCACTTCTATGGGTATCTATCCAGTAACACCAGGCTTACCTTATTATAACATTACAAGTCCTATTTTCGAAAAAACAGCTATCAAACTTCAAAATGGAAACACATTTACGGTTGTGGCGGAAGGTTCTAGCAAGAGAAAAAAATACATTCAGAAAGCATTTATCAACGGGAAAGAGATTTTCTCGCCTTTTATTTCACATCAGCAAATAATGGATGGTGCCACTTTAAAATTAGACTTGGGTGAGTTACCAAACAAAGAATGGGGTAAAAATGCAGTAATACCAAAATAAAAAAAAACAAACTAAATGAAAATAATTATTAATAAACTTAGAGTATGCATTGTGTTTTCATTTTTAATACTACAAATTAATTCCACAAAAGCACAAGAAAAATTACTGTATCAAAATTCAAAGTTAAAAATAGAAGAACGAATCAACGATTTGTTGCCTAGAATGACTTTAGAAGAAAAAGTTAATTATGTCACAGGAGGTATTTTAAGCAATAATCAAGAATCTATTAATGGCATTGAAAGGTTATCAATTCCTGATTTTGTAATTGCCCACGGTCCTTTTGGTATGAAAATGAGAAGAAGAAATAAAAATGGAGGCATCACTTTAGATGTAGGTACTTATTTCCCTGTTTCTATTGCGATGGCTGCAACTTGGGATATAGATAAAGTAAAACAAATTACGTCTACAATAGGGAAAGAAATGAATGCTGTAGGTGCAATGTCTAATGCGGGACCTGCAATGAATATTATTAGAGACCCAAGAACAGGTAGAAGTTTTGAGTATTTTACAGAAGATCCTTTTTTAAACGGACAAATAGCAGCGGCTTACACAAAAGGAATTCAAAGCGAAAAAATTGCAGCAATACTAAAACACTATATCGTTAACAATCAAGAATTAAATAGACACAAAGTAGATGTTCAGGTTAGTGAAAGAGCGTTAAGAGAAATATATTTTCCAGGTTTTGAAACTGCTATAAAAGATGCTGATGCTCAAGTTATTATGGGAGCTTATAATAAAGTAAATGGCGTGCATAGTTGCGAAAACGATTTTACTTTAAATCAAGTTTTAAGAAAAGAATGGGGTTTTAGTGGTTTTGTACTTTCAGATTGGTCTGGAACACAATCTACTGTTGCTTCTGCAAATAATGGACTAGATGTAGAAATGCCAAGACCTAGATGGTATGGAGATAAATTATTAAAAGCTGTAAACGATAATAAAGTAAGCGAAGATGTGCTTAACACAATGGTTAAAAATGTGTTGCGCGTTGTTTTTTGGAGTGGTGCTTTTGACCAAGGCCCAATGTATGATAAAAATATTGTACGTTCTAAATCACATTTAGAAATGGCAAGAACAGCTTCTTCTGATGCTATGGTTTTACTTAAAAACGAAAATAATACACTGCCTTTTAATCTTAATAATATAAAAAACATTGCCGTAATTGGCCCAAATGGAAATTATGGAGGGCATTTTAACAATGAGAAATATGATATTGGTTTATTTCAAGGAGGTGGAAGTGCAAGAATAGCATCAAAACAAGAAAGTATAATTACTCCATTTTTAGGAATTAAAAATAATGTAGGTAAAGATGTTAAAGTTAGCTATGAACCTGGTTGTTACGCGGAATCTGGTTATGGTTTAATACCAACCAAATATCTTTCAGTAGATAATAAAGAAGGTATTGAGTCTTCTTATTATAACAATATTGGTTTTAAAGGTGCGCCTTTTAAAAAAGAAGTAACCAAAAAATTAGCTTATAATTGGGGAAGAAGATTAGAAATTCCTGAAGCTGGTACTGCTAAAAATAATGATAAATATAAGTTTTCCGTAGCATTTAAATCAACATTAAAAGTACCAGCTACAAGAGGTTATTCTTTTGAAGTTAGAAACGAATCTGGAAACGCAAAGATTTTTATTGATGGTAAATTGATTGCAGAAAATAAAAAAGGAAGCAGAATTGATTGGAATAATACAGGTAAAATTAAATTAGAGAAAGGAAAAGAATATAAACTAGAAGTAAAGTACGCTAGTTTTGGTGGCCATATTTCAAATTTAAGAATTGGTTGGGATTATGAAAATATTCAATACCTAGAAAAAGCAAAAATAGCAGCCAAAAATGCAGATGCTGTTGTTTTAACAGTTGGGTTAAGTGCCAAAGTTGGCGAAACAGAAGCTGGAGATAGAAGAACATTAGCCTTGCCAGAAGCACAACAAAATTTAATTAACGAAATATCAAAAATAAACAAAAATCTTGCTGTAGTTTTAGTTGCAGGAAGCGCTGTAACTATGAATAGTTGGTTAGATAATGTACCTGCTATTTTAGATGTTTGGTATCCAGGAGAACAAGGAGGAAACGCTATTTTTGATGTTATTTTTGGCAAAGTAAATCCTTCTGGAAAACTGCCAATAACATTCCCGAAATCGTATAGCCAATACCCTGCTAATTTTTATTCTTATGATAGTAAAATAGAATATAAAGAAGATATTTATGTAGGTTATAGATATTTTGATAAATATAAAAAAGAGGTTTTATTTCCTTTCGGACACGGTTTAAGTTATACAGATTTTAAATATTCAAAATTAAAAGTTAGTACCAAAAAGAACACAACCAACGTCTGTGTAAAAATAGAAAATATAGGAAACTCTGATGGTGCAGATGTTATTCAACTTTATATAAGAGATTTAGAATCTTCAGTGGATAGACCTATAAAAGAATTAAAAGCTTTTAAAAAAATACACCTTAAAAAAGGAGAGAAAAAGACAATAGAATTTAAACTTACAGAAAGAGCTTTTGCTTTTTGGGACGACGTTTCTAAAGATTGGAAAGTCGAATCTGGAGAATTTGAAATATTAATTGGTAAGTCTAGCAGAGATATTATTTTAAAGAAAATAATTAATATTAAGCGATAAAGAGATGCGAATATTAACAAACATAATGATGGTGGTTTTTTTATTCATCATAACTAATTCCTTAAAAGCACAAGAAAAATTACCGTATCAAAATTCAAAGTTAAAAATAGAAGAACGAATCAACGATTTGTTACCTAGAATGACTTTAGAAGAAAAAGTTGAATTAGTAACAGGAGATAAAATTCCTAAAAAAGGTGTTATTGGCTCAGAAGGGATAAAGCGTTTAAACATTCCTGGGTTTAAAATAGAACATGGTCCTTATGCTTTTAAAGGTTGGTTTGGACCCAATGAAGCTAAAGAAATGGGAACGTATTTTCCTGTTTCCATTGCACAAGCGAGTACTTGGGATAGACCTTTAATACAAGAAATAAACGCTGCAATGGCATCAGAAATGAAAGCTTCTGGCGGACAAGCAAATGCAGGGCCAGCAATGAATATTATAAGAGATCCAAGAGGCGGCAGGAGTTTCGAATATTTTACAGAAGATCCTTTTTTAAACGGAGAAGTTGCCAAAGCGTATACTTTAGGTTTACAAAGCCAAAAAGTAATGGCAAATTTGAAACATTATGTTTGTAATAATCAAGAATTTAATAGACACAAACTAAATATTATTGTAAACGAGCGCACTTTGCGTGAAATATATTTACCAGGGTTTAAAAAAGCAATACAAGAGGGTGGTGCTTGGAGTGTTATGGGTGCATACAATAAGGTAAATGATATTTACAGTTGCGAAAACCCTTTTTTATTAAATAAAATATTACGAGAAGATTGGGGTTTTAAAGGGTTTGTTTTATCCGATTGGTCTGGTACACATTCTACAGCTAATTCTGCAAATGCAGGCTTAGATATGGAAATGCCAAGAGAACGCTGGTATGGTAAAAAGTTAATAAAAGCTATAAAAAATGGAGAAGTAACAGAACAAACTATTAATAAAATGACGGGTAATTTGTTAAGAGGTATGTTTTGGTCCGGTGCTTTTGATACAAAACCATCTTTAGATAAATCCATCTTACACAATAAAAAACATTTAAAAATAGCCAGAGAAGCAACAGCAAAAAGTATGGTTTTATTAAAAAATGATGCTCAGGTACTACCATTTAATGCTGATAAAATTAAAAAAATAGCAGTAATTGGTCCTAATGGTAATTATGGTATTCATTATAACAATGGCCAATATAATCCGCATTTATTACAAGGTGGAGGAAGTGCTTTTGTAGAAGTTAAAGAGCATTTAATGATAACGCCTTTTCAAGGAATTAAAAACAACGTAGAAAAAGATGTTAAGGTCACTTATACTCCGGGAAGTTATGCAGAATCTGGTTGTGGAATTATACCTGTTAAGTATCTTAAAACACCAAATGGTAAACCTGGGTTATTAGCAACCTACTTTAATAATAATTCTAAAAACCGTAAAGAAGTTAAAAGAGAAATTGATTTGGTTGTATCTAAAGTTTGGACCAAAGAATTAGATATACCAGAGGCTGGAAATGAAAAAGATGATTTATCTAGATTCTCTGCACAATGGTCTGGGATTTTAACAGCTCCAGCAACTAGAAATTATACTTTTAGTGTTAGAAACTCTGCTGGTAGTGCAAAACTATTTATAAATGATAAATTAATTGCTTCCAATAAAAATGGAAATTGGTTAGATTGGAATGGGATGGGTTCTATTGAATTAGAAGCTGGGAATCAATACAAAATTAGAGCAGAATATGCAAAAAGTGGTCCTCGTGCAGATTTTCGTTTAGGTTGGGATTATGAAAATGTAGCTTGGTTAGAACAAGCAAAAAAGATAGCAAAAGAAGCAGATGCTGTTATTTTAACAGTAGGTCTTTCTGGTCATATGGGAGAAAGAGAAGCTGGAGATAGAAATCATTTAAGATTATTTCCAGCTCAAGAAAACTTAATTAACGAGATTGCTAAAATTAATAAAAATACGGTAGTTACAATTATTGCAGGCGGTGCAATAGATATGAGAAATTGGTTGCCAAATGTATCTTCAGTTTTAATGGCTTGGTATCCTGGGGAACAAGGAGGTAATGGATTGGCAGATGTATTGTTTGGTAAAGTAAACCCAAGTGCTAAACTTACCATAACATTTCCTAAATCGTTAAAACAATATCCAAAAGATTTTCATTCTAAAGGAAACAGAAACGAATATAAAGAAGGGCTTTATGTAGGTTATCGATATTTTGATAAATTTAAAAAAGAAACTTTATTTCCATTTGGCCACGGCTTAAGTTATACCAATTTTAAATACTCTAAACTAAAAGTAAGTAAAAAGAAAAGCAGCACTAAAGTTTGCGTAAATGTAGAAAATACAGGTTCATTTGATGGTGCAGATGTAATTCAACTTTATGTTAGAGATATAGAATCTTCTGTGAATAGGCCTTTAAAAGAGTTAAAAGAATTTAAGAAAATATATGTTAAGAAAGGGGAGAAAAAAACAATCGAATTTAATCTTACAAAGAGCGCTTTTGCCTTTTGGGATAGCGTTTCTAAAGATTGGAAAGTAGAATCTGGAGAATTTGAAATATTAATTGGTAAGTCGAGTGAAAACATCGTTTTAAAGAAAGTAATCAAACTTTAAATAAAAGAATTAATTATGAAAAAATATATTATAACCACCGTTATACTACTCTCATTTATTGGCTGTAAAACAGCAAAAAAAGGAGCTAATTTTCAAAAACCAAACATTCTTTTTATAATGACGGATGACCACGCGTTGGCTGCCATTAGTGCTTACAAAGGGTTTTTAGCAGAAGTGGCGCCCACTCCAAACATTGATAGAATTGCAAATGACGGTATGCGTTTTAATAATATGTTTTGTACCAATTCTATTTGTGGGCCTTCAAGAGCATCGATCTTAACAGGGAAATATGCACACGTCAATGGATTTTTTAAAAATGAAGGTGGTGGCGATTTTAACGGCGCACAACAAACGTTTCCAAAGCTATTGCAAAAAGCAGGTTACGAAACTGCTGTAATTGGAAAATGGCATTTAGGAACCGCACCAACGGGTTTCGATTACTATAAAGTACTGTTTAATAAAGAAGGGCAAGGGTCTTATTTTGATCCGGTTTTTGAAATGGCAAATGATAGTATTGTTGAGGAGAAAGGAAAATTTTCAACATCCGTAATTAAAGAAGATGCCATTAATTGGTTGAAAAACAGAAAAGACGATACGAAACCTTTTATGTTGATGTATCAATTTAAAGCACCGCACAGACCTTGGGACCCAGGACCTGGTTATGAAGCGTATTTAAGTGAGGTTACACTCCCCTATCCTGCTACTTTTAATGATCATTATAAAGGTCGAAAAGCTGCAAAAGATTCTTGGATGCGAATTGATGGGCATATGAACAGAAAAGACGTGAAAATTAAACCCCCTTCTGGATTAACAGAAGAGGAATTAATTGCTTGGAATAAATACGGAAATAACGATGGTGAATTCTGGACACCTGATCCAAAAATGACAGATCAAGAACGTAAAAACTGGAAATATCAACGGTATGTAAAAGACTATTTACGAGTGGTCAAAGGAGTTGATGATGCCATTGGTGAGATGTTAGACCATTTAGAGAAAAGTGGTTTATCCGAAAATACAATCATTGTATATACGTCAGATCAAGGGTTTTACTTAGGAGAACACGGCTGGTTTGACAAGCGTTTTATGTACGAAGAATCAATGCACATGCCTTTATTGATAAAATATCCTAAAAAAATAAAAGCAGGAAGTGTTAACAACGATTTAGTCCTAAATGTTGATTATGCACCTACCCTATTAAGTTTAGCGGGCATCGAAATCCCAAATGATATGCAAGGAAAAAGTTTTGTGCCTGTTTTAGAAAATAAAACCAAAGCCTCCTTTAGAGATGCAGTGTACTATCATTACTACGAATATCCGTATTGGCACAATGTGCAACCGCATTATGGCATTAGAACAGACAGATATAAGTTAATCCATTACTATTATGATGTAGATGAATGGGAATTATTCGATTTAGAAAACGATCCCAATGAGATGACTAATATCTATAACACAAAAGAAAATAGCGAGCTTGTAACTAATCTTAAAAATAGATTAGCAGCACTTAAAAAAGAAACTAAAATGGATATGTCTGATGATGAGTTGAAAAAAATGACAGATATCAGAATTAAAAGACGTTACAGAGTTGAGCCAGCAAATTAAGTTTATGAAAAAATAATTCTTTTACTATTGTTCACAAGTTTGCAATTATTTTGGGCTTCAGATAAAAAAAGCATTCAAGATTTTAATGTAAAACCTTCCAACTAAAATTATTTAGAAAGCGGATAAAAATCTTCCTCTATTTTTATCGTATTTACAAGTGAATTTGGTTTTTTAAAAATTCTGATGGAAGCACCCCAAACATATCTTTTTTTCTGATACATTTTTGTTAAAATAGCTTTCATCGTTTCAAAAGGGATAATTTTAATAGCTCTTTTTATTGGAAACCAAGCTATATCTGTACATCCTGGGGGAATTTTTAATTCACCTGATTTGTATTTTGCACTGTAATAATTAAATAATATTGGGTATGTACCTTTATTATAATAAAAAGTAAATAAACCACGTAAACGTAAATCTTTGAACTTTATACCCAATTCATCTGCCATAAAACCTGTAAATTCAGAAATAGTTCTAGGATCAACATATTTTTTCCCAGCTAACTCCCAAATGCCATTGTACTTTACTAATAAAACTTCATTTTTTTTATTGGTTACACATAACTTAAAGTACGAAAAATTATTTTTTTGGGCAGAGAGGTAATAAGAGTTTAAAATAACAAGAAAAAATGAAAACAATATTTTGTTTAAAATACTAATATTAAGTTTTTTGAAAATCATATTTCGCAATTTAATTAATAAAATAACAACTTTTATTACACGTGTAATATATTCATTATATTTGATAATCAAATCATAAACTGATGAAAAAAAGTATGTATGAAAGTTTGCTAATTCTTTTGATTGTTTTCAATCATCTAACAGCATATTCACAAAATAAATTAACCGATAAAGTAAATGTATTTATTGGTACAGGCGGTCACGGACATACTTTTCCACATGCAATGGTTCCTTTTGGTGCAGTTGCCGTAGGTCCAGATTGGGAAACCCAAGGGTGGGATGCTGCCGGTGGTTATCATTATGATGCAAAAAATATTTTAGGCTTTAGTCAAGTACATTTGAGTGGTACAGGCTTAATAGAAGGCGGTGATTTACTCCTAATGCCAACAGTAGGAAAGATAAAAGTAGCCCCAGGAACCCATGAAAACCCCGATGCTGGTTATCGTTCACGCTTCTCTCATACTGATGAAAAAGCAACTCCTGGTTATTATCAAGTTCGTTTGTTAGATGATAATATCAACGCAGAAATGACAGCTACAGAACGTGTAGGTTTTCATAAATACACCTTTCCGAATTCTGACAAATCACATATTTTATTAGATTTGGTGCACCATATAAAAGGCGGAGGAAGTGGCGTAAAACAAGCTTATATTCAAATTAAAGATTCGCAAACTGTTACTGGTTATAGAATAACAAGTTCAGTTTGGGCAGCAAATAGACAATTGTATTTTGCTATCAAATTTTCAAAACCATTTATATCTAATGTAATATATGATTCTAGAGGATTGGTTTTTAATAAAAAGAAAAAGTTCCTTTGGGATATGGTAGATTATTCTGCTCCAAAAATTAAAACATTTTTCAATTTTAAGACTGAAGAGAATGAAGAAATAATGGTAAAAATTGCAATTTCTTCTGTATCAATGAAAAATGCTTTAGAGAATTTAGAAACTGAAATTCCTCATTGGAATTTTACCAAAATTAAAAAAGAAGCCAGTCAAAAATGGGAGCAACAACTCCATAAAATAGTGGTAAAAGCAACGCCAGATATAGAAGCTAAATTTTATGCTGCTTTGTATCATAATAACATTCATCCTACTATAAACCATGATGTAAATGGAGAATATAGGGGTATGGATCAAGAGGTTCATAAAACCAAAGATTTTACACATTACACCCTGTTTTCTTTATGGGATACTTTTAGAGCAGCACACCCACTTTTTACAATTATTCATCCAGAAAGAACAAAAGACATTGTGAGTACAATGCTTAATTTTCAAAAAGAAAATCCACGTAAAATGTTGCCTATGTGGTCTATGTATCAAAACGAAAATACTTGTATGATTGGCTTACATGCATTACCTGTTATTGCTGATGCCTATTCTAAAGGATTGATAAAAGAGGATGCAAAAGATTTACTAAAATCAATGGTAATAAGCGCCAATCAACCCGGAATAGATAGTACAGCACACAGAAATATTTACCCATCTTATTATGGACAACAACACTATCTTAAAAAAGGATATCATCCAAATGATTTGGTAAGAACTGGCGTTTCTGTTACATTAGAACACGCTTATGATGATTGGGCTGTAGCTTTATTTTCTGATAAATTAGGTGATAAAAAAACCACAGATACTTTTTTAAAAAGAGCACAATACTTTAACAATGTTTGGGATGCTAATTCTAAATTTTTTCGCGCAAAACTCAATAATGAAAAATTTATAGAACCTTTTAATCCAAGAGCGTATCACAGAGAAGATTTTCATGATAGAGATTATACAGAAGGAAATGCGTGGCAATATTTATGGTTTGTGCCTCACGATGTATACGGTTTAGCAGATTTATTAGGAGGTAAAAAAGCGATGAGTAAAAAGTTAGACAAACTTTTTACTTTACCAGAACAAGATTCTAAAGTTGGTGATGTTTCTGGATTTATTGGTGATTATGCACACGGAAATGAACCTTGTCATCACGTAGCGTATTTGTATAATTATGTTGGACAATCTCATAAAACACAAAAACTAATTCATCAAATAGATAAAGAGTTTTATAAAGCTGCACCAGATGGATATATTGGTAATGAAGATGCTGGCCAAATGTCTGCTTGGTATGTGTTTAGCGCTTTAGGTTTTTATCCTGTAAATCCTGCTGGCGGAATTTATGTATTTGGCTCTCCCCTAGTTGAAGAAGCAACTTTAAATTTAGAAAATGGCAATATATTTAATGTCAGAGTAAAAAATTACAGAGATAAAAATATCTACATTAAATCTGTGAAATTAAATGGACAACCTTATAACGAGGTATGGATTAAACATGAGGACATTGTTAGAGGTGGGATATTAGAATTTACAATGTCTGCTAAACCCACAAAATGGGGTAAAAAATCAAAACCAGTGCCTTATGCAAACGGTAAAGTAAATTAATTTTTTTGTTAATGAAGAATTTTAAACTAATTATATTTTTATTGCTTGCTGTAGAAATATCTGCTCAAGGAATTATTAAAAAATCGAGTGGTGATTTGGAATTAGATGAGATTCGAAAAGAAATAACTTCTAATATTACACAAAGAAAAACCTTTAAATTAAGAGCTATAAAAATGAAGTTATGGGCTGCTATGTTGCAACAACAAGGCATTCCTTTAAAAGAGTATGTTGCTATTGATAATAGGTTAAACAAAGTAACAAGATGGAATAATCTTTGGAGTGGAAATAAACCACAACAATTTTCAGACAAGCAAATGCAAAAAGTTTGTTTAATTATTGATGCTGGTTATGCTATTTTAGAAAAATATCAAGCGATTGCTAATACTCGAAAATCAACAGATTTTACCAGTAATCTAAATCCTTTAAGCTACAACAAACAAAAAGAAATTCCTTGGACATCATACAAAGGAAATGAGGGTTTATCTGGTTATACAGGTGCTTTTGGACCAACAAAAGGTGAGAAAGCTTGGAAATTTCCTATTGGTTTAGCTTGGGAATCAAAACCAGCTATAGAAGGAAGTCGTGTGTATATTTCATCACCAGGAATTAGAACCAAGTTGTATTGTTTAGATTTAAATACAGGAAAAAAAATCTGGAAAACCCAACAAGAAATAGAAATTATGGGTGATCAATTATACCACGCTCCTAATAACCAGTCAAGTCCAGTTATTTTAGAAAATTATATTATGTTTAGAGAAATGGGTGCAAGAGGGAACAAAGGCCCAACAAAAGACGTGGTTTTGGTTGATAAAAAAACAGGGGAAATTACTAAAGAAATTGAAGTTGGTCATGTAGATTATAGAGCTGGTCATGCTCCTTTTGCTGCTAATAATGATGTAGTTGTTTACCCTTTTGGTGTTCAAGATATTCATACAACACCCCCTTTAACACAAGCTTTTGACAGGATGATCGCCAAGAATATAAAAACAGGTCAAAAGTTATATGAAATGTATATTGGTTACACGTTTTCAGAACCTCATTTGGATAAAGAAAATTGGGCATATCAAGGAACTGCAGAAGGGTATTTATATGCTTGGAAAGCTGATGAAAGATTGCACAATAGGCCCAAGCCTAATTGGATGTTTAGAGCAGAAGGAGCTATAAATGATAAAGTAATTACCAGTGGAAACTTTGTTTTGTTTGGGGCAAATGATGGTGTTTTTTACTGCCTTAATAAAAGAACTGGTAAATTAATTTGGAAGCATAAAGTAGATATAATTGAAACTAACGCTTTCAGGCATTTTTCTGCACCTTATGTTGCAAACGGAAAAGTAGCTGTAGGTAGTGCAGACAAACATTTCTATGTTTTTGATATTAAAACTGGTAAAGTTTTAATCAATAAAAAAGCAGATGATTGGATTCGTTCAGCTCCAGTTGCATCAGAAAATAAATTCTTTTTTGCTACAATGAAAGGTACTTTATATGGTGTAGAATTTCATAAAAACAAATCCAAAGAATTGTTTAAAACACAAATTAGTCATCATCCTGTTTTTGCTGATTTAAGCATAAAAGATGATAAAATTGTCATTAATGATTCTGATTTATACACGCATTGTTACAATACAAAAGGTGATGAAATTTGGAAAATTAGCACCATAGATAGTTTTGTAAAAGACAATACAAGAATATTTTCTGATCAAATTGCAGGAGGTGCATATTACCAATCTAAACCAACAGCCGCAGATGATATGGTTTTTGTAGGTTCTCCCTCAAGGTTTATTTATGCTTTAGATGCTAAAACAGGAAAAGAAATTTGGAAACATGAAATTGGAGCATCTATTTCTGGAGCACCAACTTATTATCAAGGTAAAATTTATGTAGGTCAACAAGGAGGTGAAGATGATTTTTACTGCTTGGATGCAAAAACAGGTAAACTCATTTGGAAACAAAATGTAGATTGGGTTTGGGGTTCTGCTACTTGTTCTGATAATATGGTTTATATCCCAGGAATAGATGGTTATGCTTGGGCTTTAGATTCAAATACTGGAGCTATGATTTGGAAAAAACCATTTTCACGTTCAGTTTGTAGTGAACCAGCAGTAGAAGGAAATATCGTTATTTTTGGAAGTTGGGACGATTATTTAAAAGCGTTTAATAAAAAAACTGGAGAATTACTTTGGAAATATAATGGAGGAGGTACAGATTCTGGTGTAGCTGTCATAAAAGATGGCAAAGTGTTTTTAAAAAATAAATGCCTCGATTTAAAAACCGGGAAATTGATTTGGGAGTTTAAAGATGGTAATAACATTTTTAATATTACACCAGCTGTTCACGATGGAAAAGTGTATATGTCTTGTTGGCATGGTCTGGGTTTAGGTGGCGTTTGTATAGAAGCAGTTGTGTATTGTATAGATGCAAAAACTGGTGATTTGAATTGGACACAATTAGGTGCAGGATTAAGCAGTCCTGTTATTGGTGAAGAAGGTAATGTATATTTCTCAAATATTGCAGACCCATATTTTTACTGTGTTGACAGTGAAGGGAATATTGATGGCACAACCAACATAAAATGGAAATATAAAATGGGTAATAAAGTAGAAGAATCTGCACCAGCTTTATATAAAGGAAGGGCATATATTATGTCTTCTGATGGATATTTACATGCTATTAAATAAAAAATAACAACGACCATAAACAGCTAACTATTTTTCTAATGGTTGAAGCATTTTAATGATTTGTAATGTTTCCTGAACTACTTGTTTTAGTTTATCAAAATCTTTGTTTTGGATAATGTCCTTTGAAATCAGTTTAGACCCCACACCTACACAAGTAACACCAGCATCAAACCATCCTTTTAGATTTTCCTTTGTTGTTGACACGCCACCTGTTGGCATAATATTGGTCCAAGGTTGAGGACCTTTAATAGCTTTTATGAAGTTTGGCCCATAAGTATCTCCCGGGAATAACTTTACTATCTCACAACCCAATTCTTCTGCATTGGCTATTTCTGTTAATGAGCCACAACCTGCAGACCATAATACTTTTCGGCGGTTACAAACAATGGCAATATCCTCTCGTAATACGGGGGTTACAATAAAATTAGCACCCAATGACATATATAAAGATGCTGCTGCCGCATCGGTTATAGAGCCAACACCTAATATCATTCCTGGTAATTCCTTTATTACATATTTGGTAAGTTCTCCAAAGACCTCATGAGCAAAATCTCCTCGTGCTGTAAATTCTAATAACCTGGCTCCTCCGTCGTAGCAAGCTTTTAAAATGTTCTTACTTAATTCTATATCTTTATGAAAAAATAATGGGACTAACCCTGTACTTTTCATCACTTGTGCTACTTCTATTCGTGTGTATTGTGCCATTGTATTTTGTTTATCGTGCTACGCGTCCAGAAGCATCACCTTCCATTAATTTTTCTACTTCTTCAATCGTTGCTAAGTTGGCATCTCCTTTAATGGTATGCTTTAAACAAGAGGCTGCTACTGCAAAATCAAGTGCATTTTGATTATCTTCTGGATATTTAAGTAATCCATATATTAAACCTCCCATAAAAGAATCTCCTCCTCCAACTCTATCCACAATATCTGTAATTTGATATTGGCGAGTATAGAACATTTTTTTTCCATCATATAAAACACCAGCCCAAGTATTATGAGATGCAGAAATAGAACCTCTTAATGTTGTAATTACTTTTTTTGCGCTTGGGAATTTTTTTATCATTTGCTTACAAACAGATAAAAATGCTTCTGCTTTAATATCATGTCCATGTTTGTGCACATCTAACCCTTCTGGATGAATACCAAAATGCTTTTCTGCATCCTCTTCATTTCCTAAAATGATATCGCAATAAGATGTAATTTCTGTCATTATTTTTTCTCTATGTTTAGTATCACAATACTTCCAGAGTTTAGCTCTATAATTTAAATCTGTAGAAATTGTAATTCCTTTTGCGCTTGCAATTTTAACGGCTTCTAAACAAACATCTGCAGCTCCTTGAGATATTGCGGGTGTAATTCCTGTCCAATGAAACCATTCTACACCATCAAAAACGGCATCCCAATCGATCATTCCTGATTCTATTTCAGCAATGGCAGAATGTGCTCTGTCATACACCACCTTAGATCCTCTAGACACAGCACCTGTCTCTAAAAAATATATTCCGAGGCGATTGCCACCCCAAATAATTTTATCAACCCCAACACCTCTTTTACGCATTTCCATCATTGCACTTTCACCGATATCATTTTTCGGTAAACGTGTTACAAAATCTACATCTACTCCATAATTTGCTAGTGAAACTGCTACATTAGACTCTCCTCCTCCGTATATGACATCAAAACTTGACGCTTGCGAAAATCTTAAAAATCCTTGAGGAGCTAAGCGCAACATGATTTCCCCAAATGTTACTACTTTTTTCATATTAAAAATAATTAGATTTTAAATTTATAAATTAAATAATCTTGTTAAAAAACATTGATATTTCTAAATATAACTTACCAACATTAAAATTATTATTATTCTCAGCAGACTCGAACCTTTAACATGGCAAAACCAACATAAAGTGTAAATATTTAATGGTTAATAAGGTAGAAGAATCTACACCAGCTTTATATAGAGGAAGCGCATGTATTATGTCTTCTGATGGATATTTACATGCAATTAAATAAAAAATAAAATGCTTATTCTACAGCGTGCACATATCCATCACCAGCTAGCGCAAACACTTTATCTCTATAAATACAAAGGGTAGATTCTTCAATACGAGTTCCCATTTTATAATTCCATAATAATTTTCCTGTTTCTTGATCTAAACAATACAAATACGGATAGTTTCCAGAACCAATATACAGTCGTCCATTAGCTAAAGCAGGTGCAGATAAACCTCCTCCATCAGGAAATGTCCAATTTACTTTGGCTGTTTTCGCATCTACGCTATAAACTTTTGAGGTTAAAGGAACTCCTTTTAAACCAATACCAACTCTTGCTGTAAAAAAGCCTTTGCCGTTATGAAAAGCGGGGCTTGCATTAAAATTTGTATACTTTCCTTTATCACTTTCATTTGTGTTTCCTTCTGTTAAAATTTCACCAGTTTTAGAGTTAAAACTCATAAAAATATTACTGTGATGAGGCAAATAAATTTTACCATCTTGAGAGATAAGGGTACCAGAATCTAAACCAACACCATTGGCTTTCCATATAATTTTTCCAGTTTTTTTATTGAAGGCGTATAAAGATCTACTCCAAGATCCAAAATAGACAATATCCCCATCAATAGCAGGTTCTGCAGGAACTGATTTTGCAGTTGGGTACATCCAAACAATATGGCCGGTTTTCCCGTCCAAACAAACTGCATAACCATTAACTGTAGGCACGTAAACTAAACCGTCATCTACTGTTGCAGAACCCCAAACCCATCCTCCAGGAACAGTTTGCTTCCAAACGACTTCGCCAGTTTCTGCATCTAAACAGTAGAAGAAACGTTCTCCTCCTTGTTGACCGACATATACTTTTCCGTCCATAATTGCAGGCCCAACTGAAATGGCTCCTCCCATTTCAAATTTCCATTTTTCTTTGCCTGTATCAGCATCAACAGCATATAAAAAACCAGCAGGATTTCCAAAAAATAATTTATTATTTGCTGCTGTAGGTTTGGATTGATAATAGGTGCCACCAGAAAGTACATCCGTAAAAATTCGTTCTCCTTCGTTGTTCCAATAAGCTGATAAAATGCTGTGTTTCCAAATTACTTTTCCGTCTAAATCTAAGCAAAACGTTAGTAAATTACTGTCGTTTAAAACAATTTTATCTTCAGAAATTGTTAAATCTGCAAAAATAGGATGTGTGCTAATTTGCTTGCACCAAACTTGTTTTCCGTTTTTCTTATACTTATAAATATTTCCTTGTACATCAGCGAAATAAATGTGCTTTTTAGTAGCAACTGGTTTTGCTCTTATCCAATCTTTTGTTTCTTTTTTCCAAAGAATATCACCTGTATTTACATCAATTGCGTAGGCATTTTTATTTGCAGAACCTATGTATAAAACGTCATTATCAATTAACGGATTTGTAAAATGTTTACGCGCTCTTTTTTCAATTTTGTTTACTTTTTTAGACCAAAGTAATTTTCCATCAACTTCATTTAAACAATAGATAACACCATCATTTGCACCAAAATACACTTTTCCATCGTCCAATAATACTTTTGTATTTATAGCACCTTCAGCTTTAAAATTCCAAGCAATTAATTTTTTTTCATTGGTTGCTTGTTCGTTATTAAAGTTTTTTTGACCTGAGACACCGGGCTTGAAGTTTAAAGCGTATAAATAACCTTCAGTAGTGCCTTGAAAAACTTGATATTTAGACAAAACAGGTTCTGCAAGTGCATCAATATCACCTACATTAAAATCCCACATTTGTTTTTTATTATTTTTATCTTTACAAATTAATCTATTAAAATTTTGACAAACAGGCGGATACTGATAAATATCTGAAACTCCAAAAGGATAAACCACATAATCGCCATTACTTGCAACAGGTGCATTTTGCGTTCTATAATCTACATGACCTGCATAAGATTTTGAGATGGTTTTACCTGTGTTTTTGTCAATATACACTAGGTTTTTTGCTTGTCCTTTATTGCCTCCGTGACTATTTACTTCACGTAAAATTATTTTATCCCCTTGAATTACAGGTGTTGACATCATTGCAGGATATTTGTAAATACCAAATAACGGATGCTCTTGTGTTGATTTCCAAAGAATTTTCCCTGTTTTTAAACTTAGCTTAAAACACGTAGTGTACATTCCTGGTGAAGTTATATAAACACTACCATCTTCGATAACCGGACTTACATACCAACCCAAACCTACAGGGAATTTCCACGCAGTTCTTCCGTATTTTGGACCTGGTGCCTCTGAATATCCATTGTTGTGTTTGTTGGATTGAAACATGGGCCATTCAGCATCCATATTTCCACCTTTTGGAAATCCTTTTCCATCACTTTCAAAAGGTTTAAAAATTGAACCATTTTTTAAATACTCATTGTGAATCTCTTCTAATTTTGCGAAACCTGCATCAATTAAAACAGTCATTTTTTGAGTTGCTTCTATTTTTTCTTTTCCTTTTTTTCTATTTACTTGGTTTTCTAGCTGATAATATTTTTTATCAATATCATAAAATGAACGTAAATCTGCACCTAAATGTTGCAATGTTCCTACCCACATATACATCAAAACAGAATGTTCTCTAAAATTTTCTTTGGTTGTTGAATTGGTAACAATTTCTTTACGAACTCTATCTATATCTTCACTTCCACTTGTGGTAAATGAGTTTTGAGCATCTATAACAAAAGTTTGTATTAAAAATAAGACTGTAAAAAATAGTTTTGAGGTTTTCATATATGTGCTTATTTTTTTTCTGTACTTTCTCTAAAAATAATCTTACCTTCTATTAATGTCTTTTCTGTAATGGGTTTATTATTAATAAGAAGTAGTAAATTTTCTAAAGCTTTTTCAGCAGCTTTTTTTAAATTCAATTTCACAGTGGTTAAGGGAGGGTTTAAGAGGCTTGAAATTTTTACATGTCCAAAACCACTAACAGCAATATCATCTGGAATTTTCAAGTCAAATTTTTCACAAGCATTGTAAACTCCTATCGCAATAGAATCGTTAGCGCAAATAACTACCTCTGGTAAATTGTTGTTGTTTTCAAGAAAAGTACTAAAATCTTTTTCTGCATTAGTTTTATCTAATTTTGTAACTAGACACCATTCTTCAGGAACAGAAATATGAGCTTCTTTTACTGCTTTATTAAAACCATTTAATCGATGCTTACTGATACTGATTTCTTGATTTCCGCTGATAAACATCAACTTTGTAAACCCTTTATTAATAATCTCTTTTGTAAGCTGATATGATAAATTCTCATCATCAAAAAATACACCAATAGCATTTTTTAAAGAAACAGGTTTGCGATCTAAATATATAAAAGATTTGTTATGCTTATTTAATAGATTATGTACTTTATGTTTTTGAGAAGTAGCTACAGAATCAATGATAATTCCATCAACATTCATAGAAAGTAAAGATTTTACATTATCCAATTCAGCCTCTTCATTTTCAAATGATACCATTAATATTATGTTGTAACCAACTTTTTTAGCATTACTGTATAATTCTTCTATTATTGTAGAAAAGAAAGAATGATTTATTTTTGGTACAATTACACCAATAGTATTTGTTTTTTTTGTGGATAAACTTCTACCTACAATATTGGGTATATAGCCCAATTCGTCTGCAACTTTCTTTACTTTTTCTCTTGTGCTTAGGGCAATATCAGGATGATTTTGTAGAGCTTTGGTTACAGTAACTCTAGAAATATTAAGTAAATCTGCTATATATTTTTGATTTATTTTCACGGAATAATTTAATATGATTTTTGGCTAAGCTACAAAATATATTACACGTGTAATATATTTTAATTACATTTGATAAATATTTAAAAAAAAATGAGCAAATACAAACTACCAAATAAACCATTTGAATACCAAAACTTCATAAATGGTGAATATATAAATTCATTAAGCAATGAAACTTTTGATAGAAAAAGTCCTGCTCACGGAAATTTAATAGGAACTTATCAATTAAGTAATAAACAAGACACAGAACAAGCTATTTCTGTTGCCAAAAAAGCTTTTAAAGGCAATTATTGGTCAGATATGGCAGGTTCAGATCGTGAAAAAATAATCAGAAAAGCAGCTTCAATTATAAGAGAAAGAGCCCATGAATTAGCTTTAATAGAAACTTTAGAATCAGGAAAACCAATTAGTCAGTCATTAGATGAAATGGAATGGGCAGCAGGTATTTGGGATTATGCCGCAACCTTAGCAAGACATATAGCTGGAGATGTAAATACAAATCTTGGAAAAGATATGACAGTGATGTTGCAAAAAGTACCAATTGGTGTAGTTGCTATGATAACACCTTGGAATTTTCCTTTGCTAATTATTTCTCAAAAATTACCAATTGCTCTGGCTGCAGGTTGTACTGCTGTTATAAAACCTTCAGAAATGACTCCTGGAACAACATTGTTATTGGGAGGTATTTTAAAAGAAGCAGGTTTGCCAGATGGTGTTGTAAATATTCTTGCTGGATATGGTGATCCTGTTGGAATGACGCTCTCTGAAAGCAATAATGTAGATATGATCACTTTTACAGGAAGTACAGATGTTGGAAAACATATTATGAGAGCTGCATCTGGGAATCTTAAAAAAGTAGCACTAGAATTGGGTGGAAAAAATCCTCAAATTATTTTTCCTGACGCAAATATAGACGCGCTTATAGATGCTGTTGTATTTGGTATTTATTTTAACATGGGAGAATGTTGCAATAGTGGAAGTAGAATTATTATTCATGAAGATGTTGTTGAAGAATTTCAAGAAAAAGTAGTAGCGCATTCTAAAAAAGTAAAACTGGGCGATCCTTTAGATCCAAGTGTGAAATTTGGGGCAATCATCAACAAAATGCAACTAGATAAAATTAAAAAGTATGTAGATTCAGGAACTGCTCAAGGAGCAAAACTATTGTTGGGAGGAAATCAAATAACCATAAATAATGGCAATTATTTTGAACCAACAATATTTACGGATGTAAAACCGGAAATGGAAATTGCTTGCGAAGAAATTTTTGGACCAGTACTTTCTATCCTAACTTTTAAAACAAGAAAAGAAGCCATAGAAATTGCAAATAGTACACCGTTTGGGTTGTCTGCTGGTGTCTGGACAAAAGATCTAGATACTGCAATGATTATGACTAGAGAGATTGATGCAGGTACAGTTTGGGTTAATAATTGGATGTCTGGTAATCCCGAAATTCCTTTTGGAGGTTTTAAACAAAGTGGAATTGGTAGAGAGTTAGGTCCAGGTGCTATTGATGAATTTATGGAAACTAAATCAGTAATGATTAAAACAGAAGTTTCTAACGGAAGCTGGGTTTAAAAAGGGAAGTACATGAGAAGTAAAAAGTTTCAAATTGTAAGTGCAGAAGAGGCTGTATCTTATATTAAAGATAATGATACGGTGGTTTTTGGTGGTGCAGGTGCTGGTCACGCAGTTCCTGATAAAGTGATGGAACATTTAGGAAAACGTTTTGTAGAGACAAATTCACCTAAAAACTTAAAAACCATTCATCCCTGTGGTATTGGCGATAATGATACAAGAGGATTAAACCATATTGCTTTTGAAGGTTTAATAGATACAAATATTGGCGGTTTTTGGGGAAATGCACCAAAAATGTCTGCTTTAGCAAAAGAAAATAAGATAAAAGGCTATAATTTACCTCAAGGAGTATTAAGTCACTTAATGAGAGCTTCTGCTTCAAAAAAACCAGGTGTTATTACAAAAGTTGGCTTAAAAACATTTGTAGATCCTAATGAAGAAGGTGGTAAAATTAATGCGATTACAACAGAAAACTTTGTTTCTCACTTAATGATAAAAGGTTCAGATTATCTTTTTTATCCTTCAGTAAATGTAGATGTTGCCGTTATTAGAGGCACTTCTATTGACAGTGAAGGTAATTTAACTATGGAAGAGGAGGTAGGTTCTTTTTCAATGCTATCAATTGCGCAAGCAGCAAAAGTAAATGGCGGAATTGTAATTGTGCAAGTGAAGAACATCAACACTAATAATTGTATTCCAGGTACTATAAAAGTGCCTGGTGTATTTATCGATTATGTGGTTCAAGACAAAACGCAAGGAATGACTTTTATTTCTACTTTTGATAAAGCTTTAGTGGATAGAAAAGAACAATATACCTCTGATGATTTAAATTTAACAGGTTTAAAGCGCATTATTATGCGAAGAGCTTCTCTAGAATTAAAAGAAAATATGTTTGTTAATTTGGGTTACGGTATGTCTGATGGCGTTCCAATTGTAGCCCAAGAAGAAGGTATTGCAGATAAATTAATCTTTATGATAGAGCAAGGTTCTACAGGTGGTATACCAACAACAGGATTAAATTTTGGCGCGATGTATAATCCAACAGCTATTTTAGATGATGGTTATCAGTTTGATTTTTTTCAGGGTGGCGGTTTGGATATTGCTTATTTAGGATTTGCTCAAATAGATCAATTTGGTAATGTGAATTCTAGCAGATTTGGAAACATTTTAACAGGTTGTGGAGGGTTTATTGATATTTCACAGAACGCTAAAAAGGTTGTTTTCTGTGGGTCGTTTGCTGTAAAATCGCAACAAGAAATTACACCGGAGGGATTAGAAATAAGCAATTCTGGTAAGTTTACTAAATTTATAAATAAAGTAGAACAAATTACTTTTTCTAGTGAATATGCTTTAGAAAATAATCAAGAAGTGTTGTATGTAACCGAAAGAGCCGTTTTTCAATTAACTAAAGAAGGATTGCTTCTTAAAGAAATTGCGCCAGGAGTAGATTTGCAAAAAGACATTTTAGAGATGATGGACTTTGAGCCTATCATGAATAATCCACTTTCTTATTTTAATACCAACATCTTCAAACATGGCAAACTAGAATTATGATAAGAAAAAGCAGTAGTATGACAGATTTAATTTTATCATCCTTACACAATGGCGTTTTTACAATTACGTTAAACTATCCAGCAAAAATGAATTGTATGGGGTTTGAAATGTTAGAAGGATTGAATGATGCTATTAATTTTGCGAAAAAAAGTGAAGACGTTAAAGTAATCGTAATTACAGGTGCTGGCGAAAAAGCATTTTCGTCGGGTGCAAATATTAAAGAATTCAAAGCTTTAAAAGGCATTGAAATTACACGTTGGATAGAATTTGGAAATGGTATTAATAACAATATTGAAACGATTAGCAAACCAACAATAGCTTATATTAATGGCTATGCAATGGGTGGAGGGTTAGAATTGGCTTTGGCTTGCGATTTTAGATTGGCATCTAAAAATGCCATTTTAAGTACTCCAGAAGTTTCTAATGGATGGCTTCCTGGTTGGGGAGGAATGACGAGAATTAGACGTTTGGTTGGAGAAGCAAATGCAAAAAAAATAATTCTTCTTTCACAAAAAATGGATGCAAATTCAGCGCTACAAATAGGATTAATTACAAAAATTTCTACAAAAGAAGAACTGCATATTTTCACAAATAATTTGCTAGAAATAAAACCTCAAGTGTATGCGATGGCAAAATCTGCATTAATGGATGCTACTAGAACTACTTATGGATCTGATATCAATTTTGATGTATTAGCAGTAAAAATTTCTTCCTAATATAAACCAAAGAATAACAGAATTTATGATACTAAGTGATATAAATATTCAAGATTTAAAAAAACCTTTAGATGCTTTTTGGAAGCTAGCGACTGAAAAAGCGTTGCTGTTACACAAAGAATATGATACAAAACAAGGTTCTCCTGTTTTTACGGTACATGGAAAATATACAACAAGAGGTTGGACAGAATGGACGCAAGGTTTTCAGTATGGAATTCCATTATTAATTGCAGAAGCAACTTCAAATAAAGAGTTATTAAAAATCGGAAAAGAAAACACTTTTAATAATATGGCACATCATTTAAGTCATTTTGGTGTACACGACCATGGTTTTAATAATTTGAGTACTTATGGAAACCTGCTACGTATGGCAAATCAAAATTTGTTTGATGCCAGCAAAGAAGAAAAAGAGTACTATAAACTGGCATTAAGGATGTCTGCTTCTGTTCAGGCTAAAAGATGGACAAACACAAAAGAGGGTGGTTTTATCTATTCTTTTAATGGGCCACATTCCTTGTTTATAGATACCATTCGTACTGCAAGAATAGTACTTGCGGGTCATAAATTAAAACACCGTTTGCTAGATGAAAACGATACAAAAATAGATCTTTTACAACGTGCAATTGAACACGCTTTAACTACCGCAAAATATGCTGTTTTTTATGGAGAAGGCAGAGATACTTATGATGAATGGGGGCGTGTTGCACACGAATCTATTTTTAATACAAATGATGGTAAGTATCGTTGTCCAAATTCACAACAAGGTTTTTCTGGTTTTACAACTTGGACCAGAGGTTTGGCTTGGGCAATGGTAGGTTTTTCTGAATTTTTAGAATTTTTAGAAAGCGAGAAAATTTCTTTTGAAGGTATTGAAGATGTGAAAGCGACACTTTTAAAAGCCGCAAAAGCAACTTGCGATTTTTATATAAAATATACTTCATCAAATGGAATTCCTTATTGGGATACTGGAGCGCCAAACATCAACAAACTAGGAAACTATAACGAAAGAGAAGCAGAAATTAATAACCCTTATGAACCGATAGATAGTTCTGCAGCAGCAATTGGTGCTCAAGGGCTTTTAAGACTTTCTCATCTTTTAAAAGAAACAGAAGCAAAAGCTTCAAAAAAGTATATGCAAGCAGGTTTAGGAGTCTTACAAACTTTATTATCTGATGATTATTTGGCAATAGAACCAACACATCAAGGTATCCTAAAACATTCTGTTTATCATTGGCCAAATGGATGGGATAATGTCCCTAAAGGAAGTAAAGTTCCACACAACGAATCTAGTATGTGGGGAGATTATCATTTGGTAGAACTTTGTTTTTTAGCAAAAAAAATATCCGAAGATAAATACTATACGTTCTCTGATATGATTCATTAATTTAAATTAATTAATTCACTTCTTTTTTTTGTTTTAAATGATATCTGCTTTAAAATGTAGTAGTTAAACTGTTTTTTTATTTATTGTAATAATAACTGTTAATATTTTATTAGTTTAATATTAATAAGCAGGTATTATTATTGTGTTATTAAGAATAAAAGATGCAAAGACGAAATTTTATTAAAAGAACTGCGGCACTATCTGCTGCTGCATTTATATCTCCAAGAATATTTGCGTCTACAAATAGCTATAATACTAAAAAAGAAATTTTTAAAGGATTTATTGTTTCCGATTCTCATTTTGGTTGGGCACATAAAATGCAACCTACCATTGAAGAGCAAGCAGGAGCTGTAAAAAATATTTTGAATAAATTTCCAGATTTAGATGTTTTTTTAGATACTGGGGATGCTCATCATAACGATCATCATAACAATGCAAACCCACACAAAGCCCGAAAAGATTGGGTAAATATTATACAAGGTGGTTGTGGCCAACTTCCTTTTTATTACGTAATTGGGAATCACGAATTACGCTCAAATGAAGATGATGATCCAGAAATGCGTTCAAATATTATGGGGAGTAATACCTGCAGACCCTATTATAGTTTTGATATGCAAGGCATTCATTTTATCTCTTTCCCACAACTGATTAGAGCTACCTATATTACAGAAGAAGCTTGGGATTGGTTGGATTTAGATTTGGCAATAAACAAAGACAAAACCATTGTAATGTTATCTCACAATAATATTATTGGCACAACAAGAGGAAATGAAAATGGATATAGAGGTGTAATGGATAGTGATAAAATGATTGACATTTTTAAGAAAAATAAAAATATTATTGCTTGGATGCACGGACATAATCATAATTTTGAAGTCATAAATAGAGATGATATGTTATTCGTTTCTAATGGAAGAATTGGTGGTTTTGATCCTAGTAGAGGTAAATATGGTATAGGAGGTGTTTATTTTGAAATCACAAAAGAGATGCTAACTGTAAAATGTTATTCCGCAGAAAAAGATATGTTTTTAGATTCTTTTGATGCGTCTTTAAGTCAAACACTTGATGTAAAAACTACATTTGATAACAAAGCAGATTTCGCTTACAGTTATGGAGTTGGTGGTGCAGTAAATGGCGAACGTATTCCTGCATATCATTATCACGTAGGCGAAAATACCAAATCAGAATTATTTTTAACGGGTTGTGAAAATGCGGTTATAAACGATGATCACGCAATGACAAAATACGCAGAACGAAAAGCGTATCATGGATTAGATAAAATTTTGTTTGCTGCAAAAGTGAATCACGGAAATGCTGGTTTTGTATATACAAATCCTGGAATTCGTTTAAAGGCTAATAATAATTGGTGGACTACCTTAACAATGCCATCAGATAATTATGATAAATATTCGTATTACAGATGTCCATTGGGTCAAAAATACGAAGCGAGTATCGATTTAGATGTAAAAGGTATTAAAGGTACACAGCGTTTATGGTTTCGATTGCATATTTATGACATTAACGGACGTAAATTAAGAATTGTACAGTCAGATCAAATCATCTTAGGGGATGGAAGACAACAATTCGATTGTTTATTAGATGTGCCAATCTTGCCAGAATTTGATACGATTTATAGCAATCCAGAAAGTGATAATTTAGTAAGTATTGCTGTAGAAGCTTCCTTTACTGGGATGAATACAGATGTAGATATTATCTATCTAAAATTAGAACAAGAACATACCTCTTTAAATACAGTAGATGCTGGTGTAATTATTGATGGAAAAAGCCACCAAACCTCTGGTGTTTTGGCAAAAGGAGATATTAAAAAGATTGATTTAGGGAAACCTCTAGAAACAAGAAGTGTCAATCAAATTTCAACATCAGGAAACAAAAGAGTTACCTATTTAGTACGTCATTCAAATATGAAATGGCAAGTCAGAAATGCCACAGTAACGTATTTAGATAATCATATCAAAATAGGCAAAATAAGAAACCATATTTCGGATAAATTAGAGATTATTATCTCTCCACTTCAAAAAAATATAGACCCTTATTTACATAGAGTTCGCTATGCAGAAAACATCAAATTAGTGCCTTATCAATCAAAAAACAGATCAATAAAAGCCACTATAGAAAATGTATTTCAAAATGCAGAAGTAGATTTTTATAGTACTAAAAAGCCAAAAGTGGTTGCAGGTGTTACCAGTTGGATTTATAAAGACAATATAGTCACCGCAAAAATATCAAAACCCACAACTGTTCTTGTTACGTTTTAAAAATTAGATTATGACTAAAACAAAAAATAATTTCAAATCATTACTTGTTGTAAGTTCACTTACATCGATTTTATTCACATCTTTCAGCACTACAGGACAAACAACAAATTTAAAAGATAAGACTTTTTTAGTAGATTATGTAAATCCTTTAATGGGTACAGATTCTAAAAAAAGGATGTCTAATGGAAATACCTATCCTGCAATTGCCACCCCTTGGGGAATGAATTTTTGGACACCAATGACTGCAGAAATGGGTAATGGTTGGGCTTATAATTATGATGATGATAAAATACGTGGCATCAAACAAACACATCAACCAAGTCCTTGGTTAAATGATTATGCTGCATTTTCTTTTATGGCAGTTACAGGTGAATTAAAGTATCAAGAAGATGAAAGAGCTTCTTGGTTTTCGCACAAGGCAGAAACTGTTACACCTTATCATTATAGTGTTTATTTAGCAGAATATGATGTTACTGCAGAAGTTGCTCCAACTTCAAGAGCGGCACATTTTAAATTTACCTTTCCTGAAGCAGAGTCTTCGTTCATTATGTTAGATGCTTTTTTCAAAGGTTCCATGGTTAAAATCATTCCAGAAAAACGTAAAATTATTGGCTATTGCAGAAACAACAAAGGGGGTGTGCCAGAAAATTTTCATAATTATTTTGTCGCAGAATTTGATAAAGATTTTGAAATGACACACACTTGGAAAGACAATTGGGAACTTCAAAAGAACAACTTAAATAGCGAAGGAAAACACGTGGGTGCAATCATTGGTTTTAAAACCAAAAAAGGAGAAGTTGTAAACGTAAAAGTAGCCTCCTCTTTCATAAGTCTAGAGCAAGCACAACTAAATTTAGATAGAGAAATTGGAAAAGATTCTTTTGAAGACACTAAAGAGAAAGCAAAAAATGTTTGGGAAAAGGAGCTGAGTAGAATTAAAATTGAAGATGATAACAGTGATAACATCGAAACTTTTTATTCCTGCTTATACCGGGTTTTATTATTTCCTAGAACTTTTTATGAGTTTGATGCAAATAACAAAATGGTGCATTACAGTCCATACAATGGAAACGTATTGCCCGGTTACATGTTCACAGACAATGGGTTTTGGGATACCTTTAGAGCGGTTTTTCCATTTTTTAATATGATGTATCCAGAGCAGAACAATAACATAATGGAAGGTTTGGCTAATACCTATAAAGAATCTGGATGGTTGCCCGAATGGGCAAGTCCTGGACATAGAGCTGTAATGATTGGTTCTAACTCCGCTCCTATTATTGCTGATGCCTATTTAAAAGGAACTATTAAAAATGAGAAAACTGCAGAAATTTTATTTGAAGCCCTACTTAAAAATGCAACTGTCGAAGAAGGCAGACCTGTAAGATCTGTAGGAAGAGAAGGTTTGAATTATTACAACACTTTAGGCTATGTACCTTTTGATGTAAATATTAGAGAGAATGCAGCCAAAACACTAGAATATGCCTATGCCGATTTTACAATTGGACAAATGGCAGAAAAAATGGGAAAAGATGCGATTGCTAAAACTTATTATGAGCAATCGTATCGTTATAAAAATGTATTTGATCCCTCAACAAATTTAATGCGTGGTAAAAATGAAGATGGTACTTTTCAAAGTCCTTTTGATCCTTTAAAATGGGGTGGTGCTTTTACAGAAGGAAACAGTTTACACTACACATGGTCTGTTTTTCAAGATATCGATGGATTGATTAATTTAATGGGCGGAAAAGAGAATTTTATCAAACAATTAGATGGTGTTTTTACAATGCCACCAAAATATGATGCCTCCTATTATGGAAAGGTAATTCACGAAATTAGAGAAATGGAAGTTGCTAATATGGGGAATTACGCACACGGAAATCAACCCATACAACACATGATATACCTCTATAATTATGCAGGTGTTCCCTACAAAGCCCAAGATAAAATCAGAAAAGTTTTAACCAAATTATACACACCAACTCCAGATGGTTATTGTGGTGATGAAGATAATGGACAAACCTCAGCTTGGTATGTTTTTAGTGCTTTAGGGTTCTATTCTGTGACGCCAGCTACCGATGAATTTATTATTGGAAGTCCATTATTTAAAAAAGCAACATTACATTTAAGAAACGGAAATACCTTTACAATTGAAGCAAAAAACAATTCAAAAAATAACTTTTATATTCAGTCTGCACGTTTAAATGATTCTGATTATAAAAACAGCTTTATAAAATGTAGCGACATTCAAAAAGGAGGTTTTTTAGAATTTGAGGTCTCTAATACTCCAAATAAAAGTTGGGGAAGTAAAAAGCAAAACGCTCCTTTTTCTCTGAGTCTAAAAAAATAAAAATAGGTGTCAATAAATACTTTTTAAATAAAGTAAAACTTAAATTCAAGTAATAATTAATAAAAAAGAATATGTTTCATTTTAGTCCATTTGTTCTATCGCCTAATTATAGATCTGCTTTAGTTATTCTTAGTTTTTTAACAACTCTTTTTTTGAACCCTTTAAAAGCCCAAGATAGTTTACTCCCTAAAGACTCTTTTAGTATTCCAAAACCACAATTTACTAAAGTAGGTAAAGGTCTATGTAAAGTGCAAGATGGCGTTCTTGCAACACGTGACGCCTATGCTTCTTTTGGGGGCGCGGAATGGGAGAATTATACGATTAGTTTTGAGGCAAGAACTCCAAAAACTGAAGAACAAGTGCAAATATGGTTTGGTTTTAGAGAACAAGGAAGAAACAACCGTTATTTAGTTGGTTTTAAAGGAGGGTTTCAAAATGATATTGAAATAGCTCGCATGGGGCTTATGGGAGATGATCGATTTTTAGGAATTAGAAACTTAGATTTTAACCCAACTTTAGGGGTATGGTATGCTTTTAAAATAGAAGTGTGTAAAAATCGTTTTAGAGTTTTTATAAATAATGAAAACACTCCAAGAATTGACGTAATTGATGATAAAGGAGATATTTTACCTAAAGGCAAAGTAGTGCTTGGTGGCGCTTGGATAAAGAATGAATTTAGAAATTTGGAAGTTACAAGGCTTTCAGATACTTACATGGATCCTATTAAGTCTAAAGAATACTCTTACTATTTAACCCCTAAACAGAAAGTTGAAAAGCGAATAAAAGAAAGAAAACAATATAAAAAAGTAAAAGTTTCTCATATAGACCCAATACGAACAACAATTTCTTTAGATGGCAATTGGTTGTTTAAACCAGATCATGAGTTAATAAATAGAGAACAAGCAATTGACGCTAATTCATCTGATGACGATTGGCATATTTTGAAAGTGCCAAATTTTTGGAACCCTTCTCGTATATGGTTACATGGTGAAACTTTCATGGATGAAGAACACCAAAAAGGGGCTTCTGATACTTATTTTCAAAAAGAAACTGACCGTTGTGAAAACTACACTTTCGATTATAAAAAAACAAATATTGGATGGTACAGGCAATGGGTGGATTTACCAGATTCATTAAATGATAAAAATATAGAACTAAATTTTGATGCTGTTTCGAAAATGGCAGAGGTCTATGTCAATGGCAAACTTGCAGGAAACAACAAAGGCATGTTTGGCGAAATTAAATTAGATATTACTAAATTCCTTAAACCAGGTAGTAACTTAATTGTCGTTAAGGTAATGAAGGATTATACCAAAGATATTATAAATGCTAATGAAATAGCTACAATAGCAGTTACTGTTGAGGTAACCAACCAAATGCTAAAAGATATACCTCACGGTTTTTTCCGTGATGAACCCGTAGGTATTTGGCAGCCAGTGAAGTTAATAATTACAAATCCTGTAAAGATTGTAGATACTTATATAAAACCAAATTTGACTGGAGCAAGTTTTGAAATACAACTAAGAAATACAAGTAAATTAAAAAAGACGTTTAATTTAAATACGTCTATAAGAGAAAAGGGGACAAACGATATTTTAATTGAAACGGAATCAATAAAAAAAATCATACTAAAAGAGGGTGAGTATAAAACAGTCACTTTTGAAATTAATAATCTAAATCCCAAATTATGGTCTCCTGAAACCCCTAATTTATATAGTTTTAATTTTAATTTAAAAGAATCCAAAACTAATAAATTATTAGATTCAGAAACAATCCAATCTGGATTTAGAACATTTGAAACCAAAGGAGATTATTTCTATTTGAATGGAAAACAATATTGGTTACGAGGTGCGAATCATACGCCCCATGCTCTAGGTATTAATGATGCAGATTTGGCAAACAAAACTCTTCAAATGTATCATGATGGAAATATTGCAGTAACTAGAAGTCATACAATACCATATAGCGAAGTTTGGCTAAAAGCAGCAGACGAACAAGGAGTAGGAATAAGTTATGAAGGTACTTGGCCTTGGCTTATGATAGGAATTGGAGAAGGATCCATACCTAAAAAAGAATTATTGAATATTTGGTCTAATGAATGGATTAGATTAATGAAAAAATATCGAAATCACCCATCTTTACTATACTGGACAATTAATAATGAAATGAATTTTACTCACAAAAAAGATAAATTATCTAAAATGGAACAGAAAATGCAAATTGTTTCTGATGTGGTAAAGCAAATGCGTATTGCAGACCCAACTCGTCCAATATGTTTTGATTCAGGGTATACTAGAAAAGCAGTTAAGAATGACCCTAACAAAAACTTTTTTCAAAAATACGATGATGGAGATATTGATGATGGTCATAATTATCAAGGATGGTATAATACCTCAGTATTTGATGTATTCGACAAAAAACAACTTCTAAACAGAAAAACGAATGGACGCCCTTTAATTTCGCAAGAATGGTCTTCGGGATATCCAAATACGGAAACTGGACACCATACACGTTCTTATTTATGGCAACATCAAAATACACAAACCCATATAGGAAATCAAGCGTATCCTTTTGGAAACCCTTCCTATAGTTTAGAAAATAATGCTTTTTTAACTTCAGAATTAGTAGAAGCTGTTAGAAGAACGCATGATAAATTAGCTGGTATGCATAATTTCTCAAGCATCACATGGTTTCAGAATGTGTATGATGCAGAAAAAGTGAAACCATATCCAACGTATTACAGAATGAAAAACTCCTTAAATCCAATATTGATCAGTGCTGAATTATGGGGTAGACATTATTTTAGTGGAGATAAATTACCAACACGTTTTTGTATCGTTAATGATAAATTAAATGGCGAAGATTTAGAGGCATCTATTTTAGAATGGGAGATCACTTACGAAGACAACAGAATTGTTTCTTCTGGAGAATATTCTATTCCTAAAATCGCTCACTATTCACGTAAATGGTTAACTCCAAATATAATTTTGCCTGAAAATTTTTCAGGAAACAGGTTAGATGGTAAACTAAAACTGTATTTAAAACAAAATAAAAAAGTTGTTGCTAAAAATGAATATAATCTTCTCATAGCAAAAAAATCTTGGGTAAAACCTTTGCATAATTCTAAAAAAATTATTGTTGTAGATTTTGATAATAATACAATACCTGTTTTAGATATGTTGAATTATAAATACATAAAAGTAAATACCCTAAAGGAGGCTTTCAGCAAAAAAGCAGATATTTATATTGTCTCTGGTTTATCTGATGTTAAAGAATTTGATGCTAAAAAAGCTAAATTAATTTTAGACAATGTAAATAAAGGAGCAAAAGTACTATTATTAAAAACTGGTGAAAAAGCTACTGCTATTTTTCCAGAGCATATTACTAAATACCTTAACAAAAAGATGGAAACTGCTCATATAGATATAACAGAATCAAAAGTTTTTAAAGATTTAGAATATTTTGACTTACGTTATTTTTCAAATCCCAAAGCAGAAAAACCATTAGTTTACTCCGGTCTATATCAAATTAATGAAAGTAAGTCAAATATAGTATGCATAGCATCTGGATGTCAACACAGATATGCCAGAGACCAAGATAGAAGAAAAGAAATGTTAACTATGAAAGGGTTTCCGATAATCTCTATTACAAATAAAGGAAAAGCAGTATTTTCGGAAATGATGACTAATAAAGGTTTGTACGATCCTGTTGCTGCAAAATTAATAATCAATTTAATTTCAGAAACAGTAGAATAATATTATCAACATTGCATTTATAAAATGAAAGATTTGCTTTTATCTTTGAGTAGAACAAAATAGAATTATATCACAGTATTAAATTGATTATAAATGAAAGCTAAAAAAATATTTTTTTTAATGATTAGTATACTTTTTTTAGGATGCTTTTCATCGAAGTCACAGGTTGGTAATCCCAAAAAAACAAAGAAAAACCAGAAGCCAAACGTTATTTTTATTCTAACAGATGATCAAGGTTCTATGGATGTAAATTCTTATGGAGCAAAAGATTTGGTCACTCCGAATATGAATTACGTTATAGAAAACGGAGTCAGTTTTACTCAATTTTACGCCTCCCCTGTTTGTTCGCCTTCTAGAGCTGCTTTATTAACGGGTAAAACACCTCAAAGAGCGGGTTTGTCTGGGAATGCTGTGCCAGATTCAAAAGTAAAAAAGGGACTTCCTGGTTCAGAATATACCATGGCAGAAATGTTTAAAGATGCAGGTTATGCTACCGCACATATTGGAAAATGGCATTTAGGTGATGCTCCAGAAATGACACCAAACGCTCAAGGGTTTGACCATTCTTTTGGACATATGGTCGGCTGTATCGATAATTATTCACATTTCTTTTATTGGAATGGTCCTAACAGACATGATTTATTCAGAAACGGAAAAGAAGTGTATTATAATGGACAGTTTTTTCCTGATTTGATGGTCAATGAAGCTTCTAATTTTATTGAAAATCATAAAAAGAACCCTTTCTTTATGTATTTTGCTGTGAATATGCCACATTATCCATATCAAGGCGATGCAAAATGGCTAGACTATTATAATGATAAAGGAGTTTCATATCCCCGAAATTTATATGCTGCATTTATTTCAACTTTAGACGAAAGAATTGGTGCACTACTTAAAAAACTCGATGAATTAGGGATCAAAGACAATACTATTATTGTATTTCAATCTGACAATGGTCATTCAACAGAACAACGTGCGCATTTTGGCGGAGGAAACGCTGGGCCTTATAGAGGCGCAAAATCGAGTTTGTTTGAAGGTGGCATTAGAGTTCCTGCAGCCATCACTTGGCCAAATAAGATACAAAAAGGCGCCATTAGAAATCAGTTTGGTGTAAATTCAGATTGGATGCCAACTTTGGCAGAATTATGTGGAATCAAACTTGATCAACTAGATTTAGATGGTAAAAGTCTAGTTTCCGTCATCGATAATGAAAAAGAAAAAACACAACACACAGAAGGCTATTGTTGGCAATATCAAGATATGTGGGTGGCTCGAAAAGGACACTGGAAATTATTAGGAAACCCAAGAGATACTAGTAAGAAAAGGTATAAATTAAAAGAAAAAAGATTCTTGGTAAAACTTGATGATGATATTGGTGAAACCACAAATTTGGCTAAAAAATACCCCAATAAAGTTGTCGAATTAGAAAAACAGTATAGGAATTGGTTAATAAAAAATAAAAAATAAAGTAAAAATGAAAAATCTATCTTATGTTCTATTACTATCACTTATTTTAATTGGATGTTCTAATTCTAAACTAAAACCCATACAAGAGACAAAACAACCTAATATTCTTTTTATCATGTCTGATGATCACACAAGACAAGCTTGGGGAATCTATGGTGGAATTTTGAAAGACCATGTACAAAATATAAACATAGAAAGATTAGCGAGTGAAGGTGTTGTTTTAGAAAATTGTTTGGTTTCAAATTCAATTTGCACCCCAAGTCGAGCTACCATATTGACAGGACAATATAGCCATAGAAATGGTATTACCACATTAGGAAAAGGTTTAGATCCTGCGTATAATAATATTGCTAAAGAATTGGGGAAAGGAGGTTATCAAACCTCTATAATAGGTAAATGGCATTTAAAACAAGAACCAAGTGGTTTTGATTATTATTGTGTCTTGCCAGGTCAAGGCTTGTATAATAATCCGATTATGAAAACCAAAGAAAATTGGAAAGACTATAATAAAGGAGGAAAAATATACGAAGGTTTTAGTGCTGATATCATTGCAGATAAAACAATAAATTGGATTGAAAATAGAGATAAATCGAAACCTTTCATGTCTTTTTGTCATTTTAAAGCAACGCACGAACCTTATGATTATCCAGAACGTTTATCATATTTATACAGAAATGAAAAAATTCCAGAACCAGCAACTTTGTATGATAATGGACCCAATACTACAGGGCGTTCTTTAATAGGACAATCTATAGATAATCTTGGAAAGCGGTTTGTGTTTTCTACAAATAATCCTGATAAAAGGTCAGATTATATGCAATATCCAGAATTGCCTTTTTCTATTGATGGATTAAGTAAAAAAGAAGCAAGAAGTAAAGTATATCAAAAATTTGTAAAAGATTTTATGCGATGTGGTGCAGCAATTGATGATAATATAGGTAAGCTTTTAGATTATTTAGAAGCGTCTGGTTTAGACGAAAACACGATCGTTATTTATACAGCAGATCAAGGATATTTTTTAGGAGAACATGGTTGGTTTGATAAAAGATTGATTTATGAAGAATCCATTCATATGCCATTTGTAATTCGTTACCCTAAAGAAATTCCCTCAGGAAAACGAAATAAAGATATTATAGAAAATGTAGATTTCTCTGCATTATTTGCAGATTATGCGGGGATAAAATATCCAGAAAATATGCAAGGTAAAAGTTTTAGAGAAAACTTAAAAGGAAACACTTCTAAAGATTGGAGACAATACGGGTATTACCGATATTGGCAACATCAAAAAGACAGACCAGGTCATTTTGGAATTCGTGGAAAGCGTTATAAATTAGCTTTTTACTATGGAAAAGGGTTTGAAAATAATCATAAACAAGCAGATGAAAATACCAAATTTTGGGATTTTTACGATTTACAAAAAGATCCTAATGAACTCCATAACGCCTATAAAGATTCAACATATCAAAAGGTTATAACAAAATTAAAAAAAGAACTTCTCAAACAAAGAGCGCTTTTAGGCGATACAGATAAAGATTCAAAAAAGGTACAAAATAGTATCAAGACGTATTGGGATAGTAAATCTTAAAAAAGAGTATTCAATAATTTAGTAAAGATCAATGATTCTATTGTAAATAGTATTGTTTTTAAGGGTGTTGTGTTTCGATGCTTAAAAAGACAGGAAATTTTTGAGCTACCTAAATTCATGAGTTTTTTTTGCAATATTACTCGCGATATAAGAATCTTGACCAATAAATACTTTATTGTGTGGCATTAAAAAAAACAATAATTAGTAAATAAAAAATGTATAATAATGGGAGTTGGAAAAACGATGATAATTTTTTGTGCTGTGTTATCTTTTCATATGATAGCAAATTGTCAAAAAACACAAGTTACTCAAAAACCTAATATTCTACTCATTTGTGTGGATGACCTTCGCCCGGAATTGAAGAGTTTTGGAGCAGACTATATTAGCTCGCCAAACATTGATCATTTGGCAACAGAAGGAATTAAATTTCAGAAACATTTTGCAAATGCTCCTAGTTGTGGACCATCTCGATATACTTTATTAACAGGGCAGTATGGAACAGCAGGAAATAATGCGCTTTTTCTTCGGGCAAATAAAATAAAAGAGGGTACAAAAATAATAAATAAAAGTATGCCGGAGTGGTTTAAAACACATGGTTATACAACGGTTTCGGTTGGGAAAGTATCTCATCACCCTGGAGGTAGAGGTGGTAAGGATTGGAATGATAGCACAAAAATAGAGATGCCAAATGCTTGGGATAGACATCTTATGCCGGTTGCAGAATGGGAGCATCCACGAGGAATGATGCACGGATTGGCTAACGGAGAGATTCGCTTAAAATCAAGTGATATGAACGTTTTTCAAACAGTAAAGGGAACTGATAATATATATCCAGATGGGGCAATTACAGATGAGGCTTTGAAACAATTAAAAGAACTCACTACAATTAATAAAAATCCATTTTTTCTTGCCGTAGGAATTATCAAACCACACCTGCCTTTTGGTGCGCCAAAATCTTATTTTGATCAATATGAAGGGGTTCAACTTCCTTCAATAGAACACCCTAAAAAACCAGAAGGGAGAAGCACATGGCATGGTTCCGGTGAATTTAAGCAATATAATCGTTGGGGTAAAAATGCGAATACAGACACTGTTTTTGCGGATGAAGTGCGTCGTCATTATGCAGCTTGTGTGAGTTATGCGGATGCTCAAGTGGGGAAAATTCTCGCAGAATTAAAACGTACAGGAGCGGATGCAACTACCATCGTTGTCCTATGGGGTGACCATGGTTGGCACTTGGGAGAACACGCCATTTGGGGGAAACATAGTTTGTTCGAGGAATCGTTACATTCACCTTTAATAATTCGCTATCCTGGTATGAAACACAAAGGCGCTAACACAGATGCGATCGTGGAAACCTTGGATATTTTTCCGACATTATGTGATTTAACAGGAATTGAAATTCCTAAGTATGCCCAAGGGGTATCACTGAAAGGAATATTAGTAGATCCAGAAATACCTGGTCACACTGCTTTAGCATATAAAAAAGGGGCTTCAACAATAAGAACTTCAACGCATAGGATGATACTTCATCAGGATGGATTTGTAGAATTGTATGATCATACTACTGCAGAAAAGGAAACAAAAAATGTAGCTGTAAAATACCCAAAATTAGTTGAGGAATTAAAGAATGCTTTAAATACCAAATTAAATTAATTAAATATCAACATATGATTTTAGCAACTAGATGTATCTTTATTGTAGTATTCATTTTAAGTAGCATGCTAACGAATGCTCAAACAAAAATAATTGCGCATCGCGGATTTTCAGGAATAGCTCCCGAGAACACGCTTATTGCTTTTCAAAAGGCCATTGAATGTAAAGCGGATTATTTCGAGTTGGATGTTCATAAAACCAAGAATGATTCAATTGTTGTTATTCACAATTCATCTGTAGACAAGACGAGTTCCAATGGTTTTAAAGGGGAAATTTCCGAAATGAATTATAGTGACTTAAGGGCTGTTAAAGTTGGTTACAGTCGTAAATTTGGTAATAAATACGAAAATGAAAAGATTCCAACTTTAAGAGAAGCCCTTGTATTGGCAAGAGGTAAAATTAAGGTCTGCATTGAAATAAAGGTTAATGGAACAGAGAAAGAGGTTCTTAAAATTGTAAATGACCTTGGAGTAAAAGAGGATGTAATTATCTTTTCTTTTAAGTACCCCGTATTAGTCAAAATAAGACAACTAGATACGGATATTCCAATCCTTTGGCTCATAAATAAAGTAGATAAAAAGACCCTAGAGTATGCTAAAATTATTGGATCGAATGCTATTGGAGTTGGTCCTGAAACGAGGGTTACAAAAGAGTATCTAAATTTTGCACACGAGAACGCTATTGAAGTATGGAAATGGACCATAAATAAAGAAGATGAAATGCAACGATTAATTGATCTTGGATTGGATGGTTTAATCACTGATTTCCCTGATAAAGCATTAAATAAATTAAGCACAACACAAAATAAACGCCATTAAAATAGGCGCTTATTCAAAATATTGTTAAAGCCATCATAGTAATTAAACAAGAGATGGTATTTGTAGTTTTTTAACTTGCTGACAATTAGTAAATAAGTATTTTTTTAGAAAAATAGTTTCCGAAAGATTTCCCAACTAAAATATACACTCCAGATTTTAGCTGACTGACATCTAACGATTCCGTTTTATGAATGTTTTTAACCCCCATAATTCTCGACCCTAAAATATTAAATAACTCCACAGATAAACGATCATCCAAGTCATGATTTATTTCTATGGTTTTAAAAGTGTTGTTAACGTAAACTGACACTTTTGAATCTAAGACATCGTCTATAGATAAAACGAGTTGAGAGTCCCATGATCCAACATCACTCCCATCAGATCCAAAATCTATGGGACTATCAACTCCTTCGTCTACTGCGTCATATTCCACATACCCAGAAGTTTCATTAAAACTTAAATTAGATCCTGATAAATCTGCTTCAATTATAGATGTTGAAAATACATCATTTCCTCCATCAACTACTGCAATTAAAACAGGTATTATTGTTTTAGTAATTGAGTGGTCTAGTGTCAATTCTACTGAAGGAGCTAATCCGATATCCGAAGTATTCGTTCCGTTCCCGTCCTCTACAACGTTACCATAGATCAAAGAATTCGAAATTGTAAAAGGTCTAGTGCCTTCTAATCGTATTCCTCCTCCTCTAGATTGATTCAATGTTGAGTAGATTACTTTATTATTAAACACAGTAGTATTGGTAATGTTACTATTGGCATTTGAACCTCCTAAGTAAATCGCTCCTCCATCACTAGTTGTTGCGGTATTATTTACAAAAGTACTGTTGTTCAAAACGAAATCTACACCATTACCTGTTACAGCAATTGCACCACCTCTAGTTCCAGAGTTTCCGTTAAAAAGAGATCCTGAGATGTTTACATTTGC
>ERZ767114.188-NODE-188-length-42049-cov-3.934027_pt1 | contig 42049 bp, 28 predicted proteins | sample MGYA00374952_ERZ767114 | MGnify/ENA primary metagenome ERZ767114 (study PRJEB28939, sample SAMN06267156) | marine metagenome | isolation source: Columbia River Estuary | place: USA:Columbia River Estuary, USA | collected 2012-05-05 ... | reverse complement strand
AATGACCAGGCCTAACTGAGTCCAAGTTGCAGTTCCAGAAATAACCTGATACTTAAAAACACGAACATGACCGGAGTCAGATCCATTTCCAGCATTATCTTTAGCTCCTATAGCCACCCTTGATCCGTCAGAAGATAAAGAAACTGACCAACCACTGAGATCACCTGCCGCTTCACCATCAATGTCTGTGCCTAACTGAGTCCAAGCCGATCCATTGTAATCATAAATACGGACATGACCGGAGTCAGATCCATTTCCATCATTACCGGGTGCTCCAATAGCGACCCTTGATCCGTCAGAAGAAAAAGAAACTGACCGACCACTATTGTCACCTGCCACTTCCCCATCAATGACCAGGCCTAACTGAGTCCAAGTTGCAGTTCCAGAAATAACCTGATACTTAAAAACACGAACATGACCGGAGTTAGATCCGTCACCATTTAGATATCCCCCAATAGCGACCCTTGATCCGTCAGAAGATAAAGAAACTGACCAACCACTTTGATCACCTGCCGCTTCCCCATCAATGTCTGGGCCTAACTGAGTCCAAGCCGATCCATTGTAATCATAAATACGGACATGACCGGAGGCAGATCCATTTCCACCATTAACGGGTGCTCCAATAGCTACCCTTGATCCGTCAGAAGAAAAAGAAACTGACCGACCACTATTGTCATTTCCCGCTTCGCCATCAATGTCTGCGCCTAAAAGAGTATGTGATCCTAAACCACTGCCTCCTATTATTTTTGTCATCACCTGATTTGATATAGATGTACCAGATATCGAAATCGTTGGTGTAGAAGTCATAGCTTCATCAAAGTCAGCGGTAATACTTACCGTATCGGATGCGGCTAATAGATTATCAGAGTCAGAGTTTGTTAGTGTTGCTGTCGGCGCTGTTGAATCTAGTCTAATTGTTATTTTATCTGATCCTGCGTAGGCATTTCCGGCCAGATCGGTCCCTGTAACGGTCACCGTATAACTTCCCGCTGAGACCCCTGAGGTACTCCAAGAGTAAGTAAAAGTGGTACTACTAGTTGCAGTAAGGGCTACATTACTAACAGCTGAACCAATGGTTATTCTTGGACCTGAAGCCATCGCCTCATTAAAGGTGACGGTGACTGTTATATTATCTCCAGGTTTAATGGTATTATCTGAATCGCTAGTTGTAATGCTTACTGTAGGAGAAGAAGTATCTACTGTAAAGGTGATACTTTGAGTACCGGCTACATAAGCATTTCCGATAAGGTCTGTTCCGCTTACTGTGGCAGAATAGATTCCATCAGAAAGGGTACCTGAAGAAGTATCCCAAGTAAAGGTATACGAATTCGTGCCTGATACAGGTGTCATAATTACACTAGTAACAATTCCTGTAATGGAGATTGTAGGAGTAGCTGTCATAGCTTCAGAGAAACCAGCTGTTATGGTCACTACCTCGGAGGTAGAAACCAAATTATCACTATCGGTATCAGTTAAGGTTACCGTTGGCGCAGTGGTATCTAAAGTAAAGGTGATACTGTCTGTTCCCGCGAAGGTATTACCGCCCTTATCTGTACCAGCAACTGTTACATAGTAGGTTCCATCTGACAAAGTATTTGAAACATTAAATGTATACTGATAAGAATTATTATTGTTATTTACCCATGTCCATCCACCATCAGGCTCTTGAAAGTTTGCGGCATTTGTGTCCTGGTAAGCACCAATATGGAAATCATAACCGCTAGAAATTGCTGATTTTATGTAATTCATCTCAGCTTCAGTATTAAATACAACCAGATTACCGCCCAGAGTTATTGCATTATCTTTTGAGGTTGTCCAATTTGAACTATCATTACTTTGATAGTAACTATGTCCTTGATAAGATCCAACATATGTAAAATTTGAAATCGTGGAATTTCTATTATCAGAAAATTCAATAATTGATTTCTGGCTTATATTAGAAGGAATATCATTTACTTTATTTGTTGATAATTCTGCGACATTTTCATTAGATCCACTATTATTTGGTTCACCATTATTCCAAAAGCTACTATTCCCTTTAAGTATTAAACCATTCTGAGGAATCATAATTACATTGGTAACTGCTCCTGTAATGGAAATCGTTGGTGTAGCTGTCATCGCCTCATTAAAAGAAGCAGTTATGGTTACACTATCTGTTGCAGAAAGAAGATTATCTGCATCAGTATCCGAGAAGCTAAGTGTTGGATCAAATGAATCTATTGTTATGGTAAGTGACTCAGTGCCTACATAAGTTCTACTATTAGTATCTGTTGCAGTTGCTGTTACATTTAAATTTGTTTCAGAGGTAATTGATCCTGGCACTTGCCAAAAATAAGTCCAAACTGTATCAGTACTTGTTTGCGTCATAGCAACATTAGTAACCACTCCAGAAATTGAAATTGTTGGAGTTGGGCTCATACTTAAAGAAAAAGTTGCCGTTAAGGTTACCTGACTTGTGGTAATTATATTGTCTGAGTCATCAGATGTTAAAACTAATGTAGCAATTGAAGGGCATTTTCCCCATACTGGCGTTTTTGCATCACTGAGTGGTATTCGAGGACGCGCATTACCATTGTCATATACTCCATCCCACCTCGAAGCGAAAGATGACCTAGACGTTACATTTGGCACACACCAAGTTGATAGATCCTGGTTCATAGCTGTACTGTAAAACATTAGATTAACATTACAGGCACCGGTCATATCCCAGTTTTTTATCGAATCACTCCCTCCGTTGTTAAAGTCTCTTGCACCATAAAACATCTCTCGAAAAGTCGCTTCACACCAATACGAATTCATTTGGGACCCAGATACATCCCATGAACCTATATCTTGGTTGAATTTAGTTGCACCTTGGAACATACTTTCAAAAACTAGCACACTCGAAACGTCCCATCCACTAACACCACCTCCACTACCAAGTGGTTGATTAAATTCATAGTTAGCATAAAACATAAGCACCATGGTAGTAACACTTGAAGTATCCCAATTCCCAATATCAGGACTTCCCCCATTATTGAAGGACATGTTATTACTACCTCCCTTAGAAAACATTTCCTCCATGCTAGTAACATTAGAAGTATCCCAAGCTCCTATGTTTTGATCGAAAGCATAAGCGGCTTCAAACATACTTTCCATTGTCGTTACACTAGCAGTTGTACTACCCCAAGCCCCGATGGGTTGATCGAAAGCCTCAGCGTGTTCAAACATACTTTCCATAGTCGTTACACTAGAAACGTCCCAAGAGGAAATGTCATTATTGAAACTATAAGCGTTTTCAAACATACTTTTCATTGTCGTAACACTTGAAGTATCCCAGGTGCTAATTAGCCAATTTCTCCTAACCCCCACAAACATAGACCTCATGTCAGTAACGTTAGAAGTATCCCATTTAGTTAAATCATAATCTGATGAAGGAAAAGATCCATTCATAAACATTTCAGACATATCAATAACATTCGAAGTATCCCAAGTACTGATTAAATTATTAACCGGAACAGTTCCAAATAGATCAGACATGTCAGTGACAAGTGTGGTACATAATTGGTAGTTACCTTGAGAACCAGAACTAGACCAAATTTGGATCTCTCTATGTAAACTATTATCAGAAGCTGTACCATTAATATATGTGGCATCTCCAACAGCTTTATACAGTGTTCCGCTTACCATACCCGTATCCCCTACGCTACATCCTCTACATTTTACTGTGACCCCATTAGCATCTAGATAGAAAGTAGGGCTTATAGTAAGGGTAAGCGAGGCATTTCCGGAGTAGTATCTGCTATAAGTATCGGTAGCAGTAGCAGTAATATTGAGTGTTGTGCCTGAAGAAATACTAGAAGGCACTTGCCAGTAATAAGTCCATACTGCAGCAGTTGCACTTTGTGTCATTGAAACATTAGTAACCACACCCGATATTGAAATCGTTGGTGAGGCAGTCATGTTCTGTGAGAAAGTTGCGGTTAGGGTTACTTGACCCGAGGTAATTAAATTATCGGAATCATTAGAGGTAATGGTGAGAGTTGCTGGTGATGGAGTAGGTCCTGCCGAGTAAACTCTTACATGTCCGGAGTTAGTTCCGTTTCCACTATTATAGGTTGCTCCAATAGCTACCCTTGATCCGTCAGAAGACATAGAAACTGAGCGACCACTGGAATCACTTGCCGCTTCCCCATCAATATCTGCTCCTATTTGAGTCTGGGCAGATAGACTAAAGCTGGCTAATAATACCCATAAACTAAAAAGCAAGAAAGATTGATGCCTACAAAAAGATATCATTTGTGTTACAAGTTTGGAGTTAGTTAAATACATAAAATGGCGTTTGTCAAACTTTTTGATCTCTCAAGACCAAGCTTTTTTCTTACACTTGATCTTAAGTTAGCTAAGGTGCTTTTTGAAATTTTTAGATACTCTTGAGTTTGAGTATTAGAGAAACTCATCTTGATACACATACATACTTTAATCTCCTGTGGAGATAAATCATCTCTGACCTGGACAAGTTTACTTGTAAAGTCAGGATAGATTTTAGCAAATGTTAATTCAAACTTTTTGGTTTCCACAAACGCACAAAATTGTTTAAGGCAAATTTGCTAACTAATACAGTAATTAAATATGAGTGCAGTATTTTTAAAGTAGTAGAAAAAGATGAATGCAGTAAGATTGAAGTAATAAAAATGACTTATCGAGTAACAAAATAGATAATTTCAGTACTTAACCGCTAATTAATTATGAAAAGCATTAGATTGAAAGTAAAAATGAATTTAATGATTGATCCTTTTCTAAATTCAATTTTTTAGAAAGCCTGTAACGTTGACTTTCAATAGTTCTCATGGAAACACCAGTAATGATAGCAATTTCATTATTTGTATGATTCATTTTTAAAAAGGATGCCAATCTTAAGTCTGTAGGTGTAAATGAATTGATTTCACCGAGTTTTTTATAAAATTCTGGGTAAACATTTATAAACATATTATCAAAATCCTTGTATATTTTTTCTGAATTAATAACAGAGTTTAACTCATATGACGCTGATTGTAAACTATCAATTGAGCTATCAGATGATTCAAGTTTTGTCTTGATTTTTTTTAAGTATTCGTTTCTCTGTAATATAAAATTAGCTTTACTCACAAGTTCTCTATTTTTTTCATCCAGCTCTTCAGACATGTGTCTTGCTTTTTCCTTTTGAAGATTAAAATTGATTCTTATAGTCACTAGTGAAAAAAATAAAATGATAGAGCAAATAATTAAAATATATAAATATGTGTTGTATTTAATTTTACTTTCATTTAATAGTCTTGCTGAACTCGCCAATTGAATTTCAGTTTCTAGGTTATTTAAGGTTTTTAAGGTTTTTATTGATGTTAATCCTGATGTCATTAATATAAGTGAATCTTTAACGTCTAAAAGTTTAGAATTTAAACCCTTTCGTTTATATATCTTTTCAAGAACCTTATAATTATATCTTTTTTCTTTTTCAATTAGATTTTTAAATTCAAGATTCTTTATTGCAATATTTTCAGCTTCTTCAAGTTTATTTAGCCCAAGGTAACATTCAGCTAACCTTGATCCGATTTGGACATTGTCGGTGGGAAAATCTTTAAGAAACGTTTTGGATTTATTAAGGTAAAAAATAGCTTTTTTAAATTGTTTTTTAGACTGCATGAATGCGGCAAAAGAAAAATACTCATAACCCATATTCCTTATTAGAATGGGATTATTATTGCCTGATTGGATTTCTTCTTGATAAATATTCTCTGAAGAAACTAAAATATCTTGAGCACTTAAAGTTTCATTTTTTAATAATAAAACTGTTAAGATATTATTCATAGAATATAAGATATCTTCAACCTTACCATATTCTTTTCTTCGTTCATAGACATCTCTAAAAATCTTTTCTGCTACATTGTAATTTCCTTTTACTTGTTGAATTAATGCACGATTTGATTTCGCTGTGTTAATACCAAAAAATTTAGCTTTTTGATCTGATATTTTTTCATACAGGCTTATTGTTTGTGTAAAAATTTCATCTGCCTTATCGTATTCTCTATTGCTATAATAAATGTTCCCGATAACAAGTAATACCCCTGGTGGTTGATCTACTTCAGGAAATTTTCTTTCTTTTTCCGGGAGGGTTTCGTAAATTTTTATTGATCGATTTAGATAACCCAGTGCAGTTGCATGTAATCCCATGGTACTGAGAATTTCTCCCATAGCTCCTAAAACTTGTTGAATCTCAATATCAGGTTTTCTGTTTAAAATCAGATCATTGAACTCTAAGCCAAATTCAAGTGCAAGACTTGGGTTAATGTGTTTGTATTTTATAATTGAATCCCTAAGTTGACCACTATCTTGTGAGAGTGAAAAATGAGTAATAAACGATATAAGAATTATGTATCTAAGCAAAATACGATTATTTCTTTAAATATATGAATAAGATTATAGCTAGCCCAATAGCTACTATTATTTGTAAAACTTCTTTAAAATTCAATTTTTATTTTTTTTCTTTCAAATTATTTTTAAATTTTCAAAAATTCAGACTTTGTTAATTTTTTACCATTCATAAATATCGATTTAACTTTATTTGATATTTATTGATCAAAAGGGCAATTATGATTCATTATCTGATTTTAAATATTTACTAAATTAATAATCAAATAAAGTTTATAAAAAAAATAAGTACTTGAAGATTACTGCATCCCCCAATAATTTATACTTTTAAATTATTTTAATAATGGAAAAAATTTGAACCTCAACCAATGTGAAATTGCATACACTGATCCCTAAATATTTTTCCTAATTTGATTATTTGAAGATTTGTAGGGATTGATTAACTAGAAATTTTCCTTTGTATGGTTTTATTATTTAGGATCTAATTCAAATACTCCAAGTCAGTGGTATTTTCTTTTAAGCCAAAGGCATATTCATCTTCAGTAAGTTCTAAGATTTATTATATTTGAATTTTATTAATTAAATTTTTTAAAATGAAGTTTATAGTCACAAACCAAAACAAAGCTGAGAGGCTAGTTAGATTAATTGTGTCTATTTTTTTATTACCCGCCCCATTTATTTATCAAAATAATCCATTTGCAATTATACAATCTATTATTGGTGGTATTTTATTGTTCAATGCATTTTCAGGAATGTGTATTATTTATAGATTTTTTGGCGCAAACACTTGTAAAGTCTAAATCACACTTGTAGCATTTTCATCAAACATTAAAAATTACCTATGTTCCAGACTAAAAATCATAAAAAACAAAACATTAAATCACAGTGGTATTTTAAATTTGGGTTGTTTTTAATATCCATTATTTTTTTTGGTTGTAATCAATCAAAAGAAATTACAGGGAAAGATTTATGGCCAGTTATAGTGCCATTACCCATAGACTCCTCTATTGAAGCTCAAATTGATGAAATACTTCCCAAACTAACCTTAGAACAAAAAGTAGGACAAGTTATTCAGGCAGATAGTGATTCTGTAACTCCTGAAGAAGTAAAAGAATATCGACTTGGCTCTGTATTGAGTGGAGGAAATTCTGCTCCGGGCCCTCTTCCCTATGCTGACACAAAAAAATGGATTGAAATGGCTGACAGATATTACAATGCTTCAATCGATAAACAGGGTGTTGAAATAGCTATACCTATTATTTGGGGAATTGATGCTGTGCATGGGCATGCAAATTTAAAAGGTGCTATAATTTTCCCTCATAACATTGGTTTAGGTGCAATGAATAACCCTGATTTAATTGAAAAAATTGCAAGTATTACTGCACATGAGTTAACTGTATCTGGTCATGATTGGACTTTTGCCCCTACCCTTGCAGTACCTCAGGATTTAAGATGGGGAAGAAGTTATGAAGGATTTTCTGAAAATCCTGATATTGTTAAGTCTTATGGAAATCGTATTGTAATTGGCTTACAAGGAAATTTTGGTGAAGCTGATTTTATGGGTGATGGAAAAGTAATTTCAAGTGCTAAACATTTTTTATCTGATGGTGCAACCCAAAACGGAGTAGATCAAGGGGATGCTTTGATTAGTGAAGAAGAGTTAATTAATGTTCATGCTGCAGGGTATTACAGTGCTATTCCTGCTGGTGTACAAACAGTTATGGCTTCATTTTCAAGTTGGCAAGGGAGAAAACTTCATGGTGATAAAGAATTACTAACCGATGTATTAAAAGGAAAAATGGGGTTTAATGGATTTGTAATTGGCGACTGGAATGGTCATGGTCAAGTACCAGGATGTACCAATACAGATTGTGCACAATCGTTAAATGCAGGGTTGGATATGTATATGGCACCAGATAGCTGGAAAGGATTATACGCAAGTACTTTGCAACAGGTAAAAGACGGAATTATTCCAATGGAACGTTTAGACGATGCCGTTCGACGTATTATTAGAGTAAAACTAGCATCAGGTATTTTTAAAAAAGGGGCGCCAAGTAGCCGTAAAAATGCTGGTAAGGAAGACTTTTTGGGATTACCAGAAAATAGATCCATAGCAAGACAAGCAGTAAGAGAATCTATGGTTCTTCTTAAAAACAATAACCAAGTATTACCCATCAATGCCTCTAAAACAATACTAGTTGTTGGAGATGGTGCTGAAAGTATTTCTAAAGCTAGTGGTGGTTGGACACTTTCTTGGCAGGGAACTGGGCATACCAATGATGAATTTCCTAATGGAGAATCTATCCTTCAAGGCATTGAAGAAGCAGTTAATAAGGCTGGTGGAAAAGTGATTTTCTCTCCAAATGGTGATACTTCTATAAAAGCTGATGTTGTGATTGCTGTATATGGAGAAGATCCTTATGCAGAATTTCAAGGAGATCGTGAGAACTTAGATTTTGTTCCTAACGGGTTTGACGTCAATAAATTAGCTACCTATAAAAACAAAGGTATTCCTGTAGTTTCAGTTTTCCTATCGGGACGTCCAATCTGGACAAATCCTGAGATTAATAATTCTGATGCATTTGTTGCCGCATGGTTACCCGGAAGTGAGGGTGGTGGAATTTCTGATCTATTATTCCAGAAAGATCCATCTTATGATTTTATGGGAAGATTATCATTTACATGGCCATCTAGCGCCGTAGTTTCAGAAAAAAATAAAGCGCTATTTAAATTAGGGTATGGACTTAGCTACGCAAGTACAGAAAATCTTAATGTTTTATCTGAAAAATCTGGACTAGAGAACAGCGCAGTAACCTCATCAGGGAAATTTTTCAATATGGGGACTACAATAGCACCATGGGGGTTATGGCTAAGTTCTGGTGATTTAATAAAGCAAATAGCAAGCTTCCCATCATCTGTCGGGGGGCTTATAATAAGTAAAACGGATCATATGGCACAAGAAGATGCATTACGTATTAATTGGACTAAATCCGATGGAGATTATTTTCGTATTTCTTCAGAGAATCCAAATGACATGGCTCGTCAGTCAAATGGTGCAATGAAATTAGCTTTTACAGCAAAAACATTTACTGGTTCTGATGTTGTTTTACAAATTGGCCAATGCGATTTAGATGGAAGCTGTGATAAAACATTAGACATTAAAATAAGTGGAGACTGGAAAGAGTATAGAATTAGTTTAAGTTCTTTTGAGAAATTAGGAATAAACATGTCTAAAATAACTTCTGCATTGATTATTAAAGCAAAAAAAGGTGTTGATGTAGGATTAGGTAATATACGTTTAGAATAAGGTTGAGTTAGTTTTAATTTCTCATTACTATTGGTGAAAATTTTAAACAAACTAAAAGTCACACTTTGGAATAATCGATCCGTGAGGATCTATCTGGACATCTCCTAAAATTTCCTTCATTCGATTAAAAAACTTTGCATTCTTTATGTGCTCAATTTCTTCGGCAATTTCATGAACCTCATCTAAACTAAATTGCATTTTTTTTACCAAATAGAGTTCGATTAATCGGTGCTTTGAAATTATTTCTAAAGCACTCTTCTTTCCTAGTTTTGTTAAAATAATTGGCTTGTAGGGTTTACTGTCTATTAGGTTCATGACAACCAATTTTTTTATCATATTAGATACTGTTGACTTACTAACATTAAAATGTTTAGAAAGAGATGTAACACTAATTTTTTGAGATTTTTCCTCCAACTTGTAAACCATCTTTAGATAATTTTCCTTTTCAATAGTATTTTGCATGATAAAAAATGTTTTGCAGTATAAAACTAATTAATATATTTGCAAACGAATATTAAATATGACAATTCGTTTATTTATTTTATTTTTTTTAATTCAAATAGCCTCTGCACAGGAACTTTCTGTTAAAGGAAAGGTTCTTTTTAATGGGCAGCCTGTAGAGGGTGTTTCTATACTTTTAAAAGGTTCAAATACTGGAACTATAACTGATCATGACGGACAATTTGAATTAAACATTACTAATTTAAAAAATCAAAAATTAATATTTTCATATATCGGTTTCAAATCTGTAACACGCAAAATAGATTTTGGAGATTTAAATCTTGGAGTTATAATTTTAGAAACTGATGAAACCTTAAATGAGGTTGTAATTTCAGGAACTTTAAAACCGGTATCAAAATTAGATAGCCCTGTACCGGTTGAAATATATAGTCAAACTTTTTTTAAAGCTAACCCAACAGCTTCAATTTTTGAGGCCTTAGAAAATATAAATGGTATCCGACCACAGTTGAATTGCAATGTGTGTAATACAGGAGATATTCATATCAATGGTCAAGAAGGAAGTTATACAATGGTTCTTATAGATGGCTTACCAATAGTGAGTGGATTGTCAACCGTCTATGGTTTATCTGGAATACCACAATCTCTTATTGAACGTGTTGAAGTTATTAAAGGCCCCGCTTCAACGCTGTATGGTTCAGAAGCTATTGGAGGTCTGATAAATTTAATTACTAAATTACCTGAAAACACATCTAAACTAGCGGTAGATTCATTTCTCTCAAGCTGGGGAGAGATAAATACAGACATTGGATTTAAGTATCGTTTATCTGGTAAAAATTCAGGATTATTGGGGATCAATTATTTTAATTATTCTAACCCTGTTGACAACAATAAAGATGGTTTTACTGATCTAACATTGCAGAATCGTATTTCTATTTTTAATAAGTTAACTTTTGGAACAAAACTATCGCTAGCAACTCGATTTGTATATGAAGACAGGTGGGGTGGTCAAATGAATTGGATGGCTAAATATCGAGGTGGAGATATTCTTTATGGAGAAAGCATTTATACATCAAGGTTTGAAACTTTTGGTAAGTACGAATTAAATTCTAAGCTTTCATTTAGTTTTAGTTTTAATAATCACAATCAAGATTCTTTTTACGGATTAACTCCTTTTAATGCAAACCAAACCATTGGCTTTGGACAATTGGTTTGGAATAAAAACATAAAACGTCATGATATTTTAATTGGACTGGCATACCGTTACACCTACTATGATGATGATACCATAGCTACATTTAATGATGTGTCAAAACTAAACCAGGAGACAACTACACATTTGCCAGGAATATTTATTCAAGATGAAATAAAATTTAATTTAAAAAACAGTCTTTTACTGGGATTTCGTTATGATAATAACTCTCTCCATGGAAATATTTTAACACCCAGAGTTAATTATAAATTCAATAATCAGGATAAAAGCACAACTATTCGTTTGAGTTTTGGTTCGGGTTTCCGTGTGGCTCAAATTTTTACGGAAGATCATGCTGCTTTAACTGGAGCTCGTGATGTAGTTTTTTTAGAAGATCTAAATCCAGAAAGATCATGGAATATAAATGGTAATTTTATTAAAAAGCTATACTTAAAACAAGGAAACATAATAGAATTTGATTTCAGTCTTTTTCACACCCGCTTTTTAAATAAAATTATTCCAGACTACGATTCTGACCCTAATAAAATTATTTATACCAACCTAAATGGGAGTTCAATAAATCAAGGAGCTTCTCTTAATTTAAATCTTTTGATTCAAAATGGAGTAAGAATTAATTTAGGGGCTACATATATTGATTCTTATATAAATAGGCAAGAGTTTAGAACAACACCATACTTAACCGAAAGCTTTCAAGGGGTTTGGAAAGTAGAAAAAAAATGGCAAGCTTCAAATCTTATTTTAGATATTACCGGTACATCAATAGGGCCAATGAGACTACCAATTCTTGGATCTCTTGACCCAAGGCCAACTTATTCAAAAACTTTTCATATTTTAAATTTTCAGCTAACAAAATCTTGGGATAACACTTTTGAAACCTACGGAGGTGTTAAAAACCTACTTGATTTCACACCACCCCGAGATAGTATTGCACGATCATTTGATCCTTTTGATAATGAAGTCACTTTTGATACAGAAGGAAATGCATTGTCTACAAATAATAATCCTTTTGCATTAACATTTGATCCTTCATATGTTTACGCATCAAACCAGGGTATCCGGTTTTTCTTTGGTTTACGATGGAAGTTGAATTAATTTTTTTCACTAACCGATACATTTCCTTTATTTAACAATAAAAATTGATCTTGATAAAACAATTAGTACTGCATATCATTTAAAAGATAAGTAAGGCTTATTGTGTCGATTATTCTTCAAAAGAATATTATTAAATAATCAATAGAAGTTTTAATTCATTTTATATATTTATAAGAAAGGATTATAAATAATATGAATTATAATAAAATAATTTTGTGGTCTGTCATTGTCGCTTTTGGAGGGTTTCTCTTTGGATTTGACACAGCAGTCATTTCAGGAGCTGAACAAGAAATTCAAAATCTTTGGAATCTAAGTGATACTATGATTGGTCAAACGGTTGCTATGGCTTTGTATGGCACTATTATAGGTGCGCTTCTTGGTGGCTTTCCCTCCGAGGCCTTTGGAAGAAAAAAAACTTTATTAATAGTGGCAATTCTATTTCTTATCTCTGCGATTGGATCAGCATTGTCTCTTGAGGTTTATTCTTTAATGTTCTTTAGGTTTATTGGTGGTCTTGCCGTTGGAGCGTCATCAGTAGTAGCACCCATGTATATTTCAGAAATATCCCCTGCAAATAAAAGAGGTCAACTTACTGCACTTTTTCAATTCAACATAGTTATTGGTATTTTAATCTCCTATCTGTCAAATTACTTTATTGGTGGCGCTAGTGAAGGAAATTGGAGGATAATGTTAGGCATCGAAATAATCCCAGCTGTTCTTTTCCTATTTCTAATTTTATTTGTTCCTCGAAGTCCAAGATGGTTGATTTTAAAAAAAGGGTTAATTGAAGAAGCAAAAAGTGTTTTAAAAGAAATAGATCCCAGTGAAGTTGAAAATAATATTACCCTGATTAAATTAAGTAAAGAAAATAGTGAGTCGTCAGTCGGGTTTAAAGAGTTTTTTTCTGGAAAATTCAATCTTCCTATTTCACTAGCGTTTTTAATTGCCTTTTTTAATCAGCTTTCTGGAATTAACGCTGTCATATACTATTCACCGAGAATTTTTGCAGAAACTGGAATGGGAGAGAGTGCTTCACTCTTGTCATCTGTTGGAGTTGGATTTATAAATTTAATAGCAACCCTAATTGGTATATTTTTGATTGATCGAATGGGACGAAAATTCTTGATGTACATTTGTTCTTTTGGTTACATTATATCTCTAGGTTTTATTTCGTTGACTTTCTATACTGGATTTGGTGAAGGGACTTTATTAATTCCCTTTTTAATATTCGCCTTTATAGCCTCTCATGCGGTTGGCCAAGGTGCTGTCATTTGGGTTTTTATCTCAGAAATATTTCCGAATAATGTTCGTTCCTATGGAAATTCCCTTGGAAGTGGAACCCACTGGGTGTTTGCTGCATTTATTGCTGCAGTTTTCCCTTTTGTCACAAGTACTTTGGGTGGAGGAATTACCTTTGCAATTTTTACCTTTATAATGATATTTCAACTACTTTTCGTTTGGAAAATGATGCCAGAAACCAAAAATAAATCTTTGGAAGAATTGGAAAAAATAATGATTAAAAAAAATAAATAATGAATCAAAGGTTTCAAAATAAAGTAGTTTTAGTTAGTGGTACAAGTTCTGGAATTGGTGAAAAAGTAGCATTAACATTTGCTGAACAAGGAGCTAAAATAATTTTATCATCAAGGAAAGCAGATTTAAATGAGGACTTAGTTCGAAGAATAAAAAATAGTGGTGGTGAAGCCCTATTTATAAAAGCTGATTTCCGAAAACCTAAAGATGTTCAAAATGTAGTTAAAGAAGGAGTTAAATATTTTGGTGGTCTAGATATTGCTATAAACAATGCAGGTATTGAAGGCACCCCTGGCGTTAAAACTGCAGATTACGACGAATCTGTATGGGATGATGTTATAGCTATTAATCTCAAAGGAGTTTGGATTTCAATGAAATATCAAATTCCAGAAATGCAGAAAAGAGGAAAAGGAGTGATTGTTAATGTGTCGTCTTTGGCTGGTCTTCAAGCTGGAGGTGCTGGTGTTGGATATCATGCATCAAAATTTGGAGTTGTGGGTATGACTAAAGCATCCGCACTGGAATATGCAAAAGAAAATATCAGAATAAATGCAGTTTGCCCTGCTGTAATTGAAACACCAATGGCTGACAGAGCCTTCGATACAGAAAAAAAATTAAAGCATGCAATTGCAATGCACCCCATAGGGCGTCTAGGAACTGCAACAGAGGTCGTAAATGCAATCTGTTGGCTAGCCTCAGATGAAGCTTCTTTTGTTACTGGGACAGCATTAGCCATAGATGGTGGTGCAAATTTATAGATTATGATTTCAATTACTGGTAAAGTAATCTCTGGACATGGAGTGGCTTCTGGGAAAGGAAAAGATATTAGATACCCAAAGGGAACATTAAGACTACAGATGCCATTTTTCAAAGAAAGAGGACTTGATCTAAGTACTTTTTTCGTCGGGACAATTAATATCGATATATCGCCTTATCAATTCTCAATTAAAAACTATAAATATTATTTCAAAGAAATTAATTGGTCAAAATATATACCCCCAGAAAATTTTTATTTTTTCGAAGTTCAATTAATATTTAAAGAAAGTGTTTTTAAAGGATTGATCTATATGCCTGACCCTAAAACAAAAACTGATCATCATCAAATTAGCAACCTACTTGAATTACTCATGCCTAAAATTGAAGGAATAAAGGAAGGTGAAAATGTTATTTTAAAACTAAGAAAAGATGATTTTGACTTTATGATCAAAAGTTCATAAGTTTAATTAATAAAAAATATCAATAACAGTATTCTTTAGTGTGATGCATTTCTTCTTGTTGTCTCCCATCTTTATTTTTTTTCTTGAAATGCCTAACTTGACTTATAATTAGATGTTTACGTGGAGGAAAGACTATCCTTTAGGTTTGTCTTTTGTGAATTTTAAAAAAGGTTTTCTGTTTTTAACGTATTTTTCTAACCATTGATCTTGTTCCCAAATGAGATGAAGAATTGTTTCTTTCGCTCTATATCCGTGGCTTTCTTTTGGAAACATAACTAATCTTGTTGTCGCTCCAAGACCTTTGAGAGCATTATAATATCGCTCACTCTGTAAGGGGTAAGTTCCTGAATTATTGTCTGCTTCACCATGAACTAATAATAATGGGGTTTTCATTTTATCAGCATGCATAAAAGGTGACATATTATAATATACTTCTGGGGCTTCCCAATAAGATCTAGATTCACTTTGAAAACCAAATGGTGTTAATGTTCTGTTATAAGCACCACTTCTTGCTATTCCTGCAGCAAATAAATCAGAATGGCTAAGCAAATTAGCTACCATAAATGCGCCATAACTATGTCCCCCGACAGCTATTCTATTTCTATCAGCATATCCTTTCTCAACAACAGCATTAATCGCAGCTTCTGCATTGGCAACTAATTGTGTCCGAAAACTGTCATTAGGTTCATCCGTTCCTTCTCCGATAATTGGGAAAGTAGCTCGATCTAAAACGAGATACCCCTGTGTTACCCAATAAATAGGAGAACCCCAACTTGGATATAAAAATCGATTGGGATTATTTATTTTTTGAGCAGCACTAGATTTATCTTTATATTCTCTTGGATACGCCCATAAAATCATGGGTAATTGTTTTGGATTATTTTTATCAAAACCTTCTGGAGTGTATAGAATGCCACTTAAATCTAGTCCATCTTTCCGTTTATATGAAATGAGTTCTTTCCCAACATTTTCAAGATTTTTAAATGGGTTTTCAAAGAAGGTTTGTTGTTTTAGTGTATTTTTTTTATCAATACTTCTGGTGAAATAGTTTGGGTATTCATTTTTAGATTCGATTCGAATACTCAATTTTTTTTCATTAATGTCATAATCATAAAGCTGTTCAAATTTATCTGTATAGGTCGATTGATAGGTGCGATTCTTTTTATTTGATTTCAAATTAATCTGATCCAAAAATGGAAATTGTCCTTTTTCAGAAAAACCATCACCCAAAAGAAAAGCGTTATTTCCATCTAAGGCTAAGATGTTTTCACCGTACTTTCCCTTTCGAGTGACAAAATCACCTGGATCACTATATCTATCTTGATAATTCCGATCAACAATAACTCTAGCTGGAATATTAGGCTTAGAGGGTGAGAATATATATGTTTTTGAATTCCGACTATTCCACCATCTGTCATAGATAATGGCATTAAAATCGTTCCCCCAAATTATACCAGCGTATCGGTTTATTGTTTTTGTCAATAAAATTGACTTTTGAACGAAAGGAGCATCCCACTCATACAATGCATCTCTGTAAGGAACTTTAATTTCAGGGTTCCCTTTGTCTAATGCCTCCACATAATAAATAGTAGAAGGCTTATCTTTACGCCATCCAATGTCTCGTTTATTGGTGCTTACCGCCATAAATCCTTTTGGAAGGACCTCCTGAAGTGGATTATCCGATATTAATTTAATCAGTTGTGCATCCAAATCATAAACATGAGTTTCAGTAGGGAAACGATAATAAGGAACTAGATAAGAAAAAGGTTCTTTTACAAATGATACCATTACGTATTTACCATCTGGAGACACACTTACACCTCTATACATCCGCGCATTTAAAAAATGACTTTTATTACCGTTCAGATCAATCTTATAAATTTCTGATCTACTCAGTTGAGTGAAATTTTTAGCATCTGTAGGATTCTTAATCAGATCTTGATATGTTCGATTTTGAGCTTTTTCTCCATTATTTTCAGTGACTTTTGGACCCGTTGGAACAACTACAGATTGATCAATAATATCCTTTCTGTCTTTAGGTATTAATTTCACTAACAACTCTTTACTACTTTTAAACCAATTTATACTATTCCCCATAGTTGCATTAATTGGTTGGGAACTCAGTTTTTTTACTTTTCTAGTAGTAACATCTAAAATCCAAAGCTCAACACTTGAATCTGAAGTGTGAGTCATTGCAATCATTTTTTCATCTGGTGACCAGATAAAGTTTGTCAATTGAGGTTTGTTTGGAAGTCCATCTACAAGCAAAGGTGTCTTTCCTTTCTCAAAATCTACTAATTCAACTTTATTATAATAGGTAGTTCTACTTCCAATAAAACGTTTTGGATCCACTCGAAGCCCTGCAATGCGAAGTTCCTTTCTTGATAAATCAGCTATACTTTTGTAAGTAGAACGAGATAAAAGCACCATAACAGTGTTTTTCGTGTTTCGTAATACAGTTGGAGCTAAATCAACATCTATTAGATCCAATAGCTCTTTCTTAGGAATCTGAAATCCTAATTCTTCTTGAGCATTTAAAAGATAAGACGCCGTTATTAATAAAGTAATTACAATATTTTTCATTTTTAATTTATTTAAGTGAAAAGTAATTAAAAACTATTTAAAGCAAGTGAAATGTCCTCCTAAAGTCTTAAAAAATAATTTTAAAAAATAGTTGAAATGACTCATAATTGATCAAAAATGAGTAAAAAATGAATAAAAAGTGATAAAATGAGGTGAAAATGATAAAAAATAGACTTTTTTGATATTATTAAAAATTGCAGGGTGACCAAAATACGAGCCCCATAAATTTACTAAAGTATTCGTTGTATTTTGGTTCTATTTACTGGGACTCTTTCGTTAATTATTCATTATTATATTTTCTTTAATTAGAATTAGTCAATCTTCAATAATTAGCTTGACCATATTAAAATCGTAAAAAGTTTCCACGTATTTTTGTTAAAATTAACCGTGATGAAAAAAATTATTGCTTTTGGTGCTAGTTCATCAAAGAAATCCATTAATAAAATTTTAGCGAATTTTGCAGCAAAACAAATTGAAGATGCTGAAGTTAATTTATTAGATCTAAATGATTTTGAAATGCCGATTTACAGTGTGGATTATGAAAATGAATTCGGTATTCCAAAGCAAGCATTTAAGTTCAAAAAGATATTGAGTTCTGCTGATGGGATTATAATTTCTTTTGCTGAGCATAATGGAGCTTATACTGCCGCTTTCAAAAATATCTTTGATTGGATTTCAAGAGTTGAAAAAATAGTTTGGTTCAACAAACCGATGTTTTTACTAGCTACCTCCGATGGAGCAAGAGGAGCAATTACTGTTCTTAAAATGGCACATGATAGGATTTCAAAAGGTGGTCAATTAAATATTCCTAGTTTTTCCCTTCCAAATTTTTATCAAAATTTTGATTCTAAAGTAGGTCTAATAGACGAAAAAATGAAAGTTGAGTTCAACGCACGTATTAAATCATTTAGCAAAAATTTATAGTGTGTCTACCACATTGTATCATTTTTAATTAGTAATGTAATTGTCTAACTCAACTCTATTGCTGAGCATCATTACCCTTATCTAATATTCCTTTGAATTTTTTTTAGGCTAGCATCTATATGACTAAGATACTTACCTCTTTAATTATAGGATAATCTAATGAACTGAAAAAACCTTACTATTTTATCATTCTAATTCACGAATCCACTCATATAAACGATCGGTCCATCCTTCAAGGCGACCCTTTCCAATTGCAAAAGAATACCCATGTCCACCTTCGGGGTACAAATGCATCTCAGCAGGGACTTTCTGTTTAATTAAAGCTTCATAAAACAATATGCTGTTTGCTACAGGAACTGCTTTATCATCTGCAGAATGAACTAAGAATGTAGAAGGTGTGTCTTTAGTAACTTGAAGGTTATTGGAAAAATAATCAACGGTTTCTTGCTTAGCATTTTCACCAATAAGTGCATTTTTTGATCCACCATGATAATATTTTTTATCAAAGGTAATAACTGGATAGATAAGCATCATAAAATCAGGGCGAGCACTTATTGAATTGATGGGATCGGTATTAATTCCTTTTAAGGTGTCTTCATTATAGTGCGTGCCTAAAGTGGAAGCCAGATGACCTCCTGCTGAAAAGCCCATAACGCCAATTTGAGAACCATCAATATTCCATTGTTCTGCATTTTGACGCACAATACGGATTGCGCGTTGTGCATCTTGCAAGGGTGCCCATTTGGGATTTATTAAGGTGGGTGATGTTGGGAGTCGATATTTAAGAACAAAAGCTGCAATTCCTTTTGAATTAAACCATTTTGCAATATCCGTACCCTCCCAGTCATAGGCAAGAAATCTATATCCTCCTCCGGGACAAATGACCACTGCTTTTCCGGTATGATTCGCTTTTGAAGGAAGATAAACTTCTAGGGAGGGCGCCTGAATGTTTTCTTTTTTGACAATATTAGTGTGTATTATTTTTTCTTCTTCCTTGGAAACGTTTTGATTGGGAATACCTTCAGGCCAGAGAGAGATAATTTGTTGACCCATAACAGCTGTATGGGTTAGAATAATCAAAAGTGTAAAAGGGATTAATTTCATAACTATATTATTTAACTTTTAATTTAAAAAAAATCTATGTGTCAGCAAATTAATTTATTGAATAAAGCCTGAAACCATTAGTTATAAAAAAATTATTCGATATTAACTGTTTTAATATTATCATCAAATACTCTATCAATTAAAATATGTCTAGGGTCTATACCTGCTTTTAATGGTAATGAATCGACTACCATAGAAAAATTCATCAAAGTATCATTTACCCTAACTCTTTTTTGATAAATAAGCTCTTTTTCATCCATATCTGAAAAGACACCTATATCAATCCATTCATTTAAAGTTACTGCTATTTCATTACCTAAAGAGTCAGCCTTTATTTTTGATGCAGCAATTTCAATTTTAACTTCATACTTCCCATTTTCTAGTTTTTTTGCGGTAGCTGTTTTTAATCTATTATCATAAAGGGTGATTTCTTTAAACCAATCATCAATTAAATAATTCAAAGAATCTGGGATTTTTGATTCTAAAATATCTAAAAAATCTAATGAGGTTGGATAAGGAGTTTTATATCTGTACTGCTCTAAAAATTCTTTCATTGAACTATTGACTTTATCTTCACCAATGTAATCTTGTAAAGCGTAAAGAATAACGCTTCCTTTTCCATAGTGAATATAACTTTGGTTTTCTACTTTATATAGAGGCAATTCCTTTTCACGTTCGCCTGATCTACCTCTTAAATATCTATCGTGATCATATTTTAACATTTCTCTCATTTTCATTGGCGTTTTTGCCATTTTCTTAAGAGTCATTAAAGATGAGTATTCTGAAAATGCCTCACTTAACATAGTGCCACCTTGCATATCTGCTCCAACCACTTGGTGAGCCCACCATTGATGGGCCATCTCATGAGCAATTACAGCATCAATTACATTATTGTCCTCTTCATCTTCAAGATCAATTATAAAACCAAACGATTCAGAATAAGGCATAGTTCCAGGAAAAGCTTGTGCGAAATTAGAAAATCTAGGAAATTCAATTATTCTGCATTGTTTATGGTAATAAGGCCCGAAATTTTCAGTGTAATACTCAAGAGATCTCTCCACAGCATTTAGCATCATTTCAATATTTACAGAATGTTTTGAGTCGTAATAAATCTCAATATCAATTTCATTCCATTTTCGTTTAGCTATTTTATAATCTGCTGATATAAAAGAATAAAAGTTTTGAGATGGATGATCAACTTTATACTGGTAATATTTTCTATCATCTTTAACCCACTCTTTAATTAATGATCCAGGAGCTATAGCGATTTGGTCACTACTTGTAGAAATTATAGTTTCTACATTAATATAATCTGAAAAACCATTTGTTAAATAGTTTTTATTACAATTCACACCACAATCAATTTCTAATTCTGGCATTCTTTCCTTTGGAGGTAAACCAGACTTAATCCTTTTATTTTTATCACTTAATTCTTTATTTGAATTATAACCTACATCAGCCAAAATTTCAAAATTATTTAAAAAAGAGCCATTTTTAACTATGCTAGTTGTCTCACCACCATTAGAAAATCCTTTGGTTTCAAACTTATTATTGATTTTCAAAATCAATGTGTCACCCGGAAGCATAGGAGGATTGATACCATAAAAATGAACACCAAGATCATCATCTTTACTAATTATGGATGCATTGGGAAAATCAAAAGTCAGATCCCATTGTTTGTTTACATTTAAAAGAATACTATCAATTGGTTTTTTACTGTCATTTATAAGAGTTAACAGGGCTACTACATCAGCACTTTTCTTTTGTGGGAAAATATCAATATTATATTTTGCTTCAATTATTTTAGGAAGAGGAAGAATATTAAATTTTTTATAAATATTTTCATAAGAAATAGCCAATTCTTCTGACTTATCGATTGAATTGTATGTATTTAATATCTGAGTATTATAGTAGACAAAAAACGATACCGTTATCCAAAGAACTCCTAATAAGGAAACTATAATTAAATAAGGCCTAGAGGTATTACTCTTAAAACTATTAAGTCTTTCTTTAAAAGATTTTACTGTACCCCTATTCCAAATAAAACCTGACAAAGCAAGTAAAAACATTGCAAATAACATCCAGTAAATACTAAACCAAAAGACTCCTAAATTACTAGGCCCAAATCCATTCAAATCAGAATATATCATATATGGAGTTGCGGCAAATGAAATCATATTTGAACTTATATCTAAAACTACCAATATGATATCCAAAACTAATATTACAATAACTGACACCACATAACCAATATATTTATTATTTACAATCACTTGAATTGCAACAACAGCAGCACATGTAGTTAGATAAAGAGGAAATAAATTATATATAAAGTCTTTGAGATATAAAGAAAACTCAATCTCAGTATAACCCATTACTAATTGATAAATTATAGTTACAAAAACAAGGGTAAAATGTATTATTATTGATAAAGAAAGTAGTGATAAAGCTTTTGAGAAAAGTGGGACTAACGAGGAATGTGGAGTAGAATCAATTACCTCATTTATTTGAACATCCCGATCTCTCCAAACCAATTCCCCACTAAAAAAGACTAAAATGATCATTATAAATAAGCCCGAAGAACCACTAATTTGATCAATCATTAAGTTGGTAAGAGGATATGATTTGAGGCCAAAATATTCATAACCTGAAGCAAGTCCTGCAATTAATTGAATAATACTAAAAGCAAATAAAATTTTAAAAGTTACATGTTTGTATATACTACTCATGTTAAGTTTAAAAAAACTTTTGAAATGAGTAAACCTTGAATCATTACTTATATTAGATTCAGGAAGCGATTCTAATGGAACTAGTAATTCATTATTTACAGCTTCTTTAACCTTGTTTTTTTTAGTTTTTTTTGTAGAAAAAGTGAATTTAGAATATGAAACCAATAGAATAAGAGAGGCAAGACCAATCCAAATAATCCTATTATATAAAAGTAATCCTGATAATGAGGGATTAAGAGTATTTTTTTCTAGTGGGGTATAATATTTAGAAGTAATGTTATAAGTCCCTATTCCAAAAGTATCAACTAGAGCTGCAATTTTCTCATTATCAATATCTGAAGTTAATTCTCCTGCTATTGAATATCCAACTAAAATCAACATTGCTCCAACAAACGAGACTGTAGTATTTTTAAATTGTTGAGCTAAAGAATAAATTATTGCTCCTCCAATAAACATATTTGGAAGAATAAAAATAAAATAATTAGAAACGAAAGTCTGAAAATATAATGGCCCATATCGTTCAGGCTCAATCCAACCCATTAATGGAGCAATTTTTGATCCAATAATAACGGCGAAAAAAACTCCAGTTAAAGGAATGGTAGAAAGTAGTAAGGAGGCTGAAAACTTACCCATAAAATATCCAAACTTGTCTATGGGCTTAGAAAAAATAATTTCTTGAAAATTATTTTTATGATCTCTTAAAGCAGAATTATTGAAAAATGCAGCGGCAAACAATAATCCAAAAAGAGTCATAATTATTGAAAAGGTAGTTATGACATTTGGTGCATTTCTGTAAACATTACCTATGGAGCCTCCAATTGAGACATTATCTGAAACATTTGCAAAGAAAACTAGTAAAAAAACAATGAGAAAAAATAAATAAACCATTGGATTTCTAAAACTATACCTTAGTTCAGAAAGGAAAAAAATCTTGAACATATATATTATTTTTTGTTTTGAATCTTAGTAAAAAAAACATCTTCAAGAGATGGCTCAATCTTCTTAAAAGTTTTATCTGGAATAGTGCTATTTAACACATGGATAATTGGCTTACCCGCTATTAATTTATTTGAAATGACTTGATGATTTTGCTTGTATGTTTCAAGTTCAGATTTTGATATATGTTTTTGAAAAACTTTACCCTTTAAAGAATTTATTCCCTCATCAGGAGATCCATTAAAAACAATTTCACCATGATTCATTATAGCCATTTGAGTACATAACTCTCTAACATCGTCTACTATGTGGGTTGAAAGAATTACAATAACATCCTCACCAACATCAGATAGTAAGTCATAAAATCGATTTCTTTCACCTGGATCAAGTCCTGCAGTTGGTTCATCAACAATTAAAATTTTAGGATTACCTATCAATGATTGTGCTATCCCAATCCTTTGTTTCATTCCACCTGAAAAACCTTTTACACTTTTATTTTTCTTATCATATAAGTTGACTTTTTGAAGCAGAAAGTCAACCAATTCTTTTCTTTCTTTTTTTGAGGAGACCCCTTTCAAAGTTGCAATATGATCTAATAATTGTTCTGCAGTAATTCTTGGGTATACTCCAAATTCTTGAGGAAGATATCCCAATTGCTGACGAAACTCTTTACTACTGTCTAAAACATTTAAGTCATCGAAAAAGATTGATCCTGAATCTGCTTCCTGCAATGTTGCTATAGTTCTCATTAAGGAGGACTTCCCAGCTCCATTTGGCCCAAGTAAACCAAACATACCACTAGATATTTTAATAGAAACATTGTTTAATGCTTTTACGTTGTTGGGGTATGTTTTTGAAATATTTTCTATTACTAAGTTTCTCATAGTTAATTCGGATTTTGACAAATATATACTTGTTTAATGAAAGTATAATCATTTTCTTTCAGCTTTTAAATTACCTAAATTATTATTTAATACCTTTAAATTTAATTAATCATAAATCACTCAAAATGAAAAAAATATTATTAATTCTTATTTTATTTCCAATAATAGGAATTTCACAAAAAAAGAATAATGGAAAAGTTTTTGATAAACATCCAGCTATTGATATTGCAGAAAAATTTAATAAAGCATATGAGCAAGGAGATCTAGCCACATTAAAATCTTTAGTTTCCAAAGATTTTAAAATGTGGAATTCAATGTCAAACAATCCCAACAACAAAGCCGGCGACATTAATAATTTAGTTGGGCAATCAACATACATAAATAATAATTTTGTTGATATATCACTTAAAAACAGGGGGGCTTCATATCCTGATGCAATTGAATATAAAAAAGATGGATTACACGTTGTTACTTATCAAGTTTTAACTGCTTGGGATAAAAATAATGGATTTAAGCTTAAAACACCTAGAAACAGTACTTTTATATTTGATAAAAGTGGTGAAAAAATCAGACTTTTACTTTGGTCTGATAATCAGGCAGCATGGAATAAATGGAGTTTATCTAGGGAGACTATAAAAAATGGAACCATATATAAAGACCATCCAAATATTGGGACAGTAAGACAAATTTATTACAATCTTGAGCATGGAGACATTGAGGCCACTTTTAAAGATTTTAGTAAAAAAGCTAGAATCTATGACAGTAACTTAATAGACAAGAATTTTAAAACATTAGATGAGCACATTGAAAACGTAAAAAATATATTTAGCCAATTTGATATAGTATCCCTTGACGAAGTTGGATATCCAGATTATATGGATTACGAAGGAAACGGTGGAGTTGCGTTAACTTGGATGAAATTCACTTTGAAAGATAAAAAATCTGGTAAAATTAAAGTAATGCCCGTTCACAGTCAAATGTCTTTTAACCAAGAAGGTAATATTGTTCGTGAAGATGTTTATTATAATGCTTCTCTTTTAGAATAAATATTATTTATTATATCCCTCATTTTTTTATTAACTCAAAAAAACTTCTCTAATTAATTTTAGTGAAGTTTTTTTTAATTCAATAATTGAATTAAAAAATGATCATCATTTAGAAGATTTATTTCATTTCTGATTTTATCCATTTTAAAAAAAAAATAGAATTATTATTTGAGATTGAATCTTTATTTAAAAAGGGGGTCTTTGAATTATATCTAGCTTTAAAAAAATCTGAAAACATATAAGCTGATATTTCATTTGGATGATCAAGACCTCTTTTTACAGGAAAAGATTTATTATAAAAATCAAGATCTGAAAGAGGCATAGATACTAAGGTGTCATTTACCTTTGACACTGAATAAGTATTGTTTTTATTATTTATTTCAAACGCTATATCGACAAAATCTCTTCCCATTGTAGGAATGTCAATATTTTTTGTAATTAAAGTTCGGATCCAATAGAATTTTTTTTTGTCTTTAGGGTCGGGGATTATCCATTCTGGTATTGGTGCATCAGGATTTGATACCTGATCAATTGTAATTTCATTTTCGGCTTTGACTTGATGTTTTATAAAATTCCAGTTTTTAGAATAAAGTCTATCAAATTTTGATTTAAAAGTTCTTTGTAATGAATGCATTTGTTCATGAACCAAGAGACCACCCAATGAAGTTAATAATCTTGATTCTTTTTCTTTATCCATGTCGGCATTCCAGTCAATTGTCAATCGATCAAGATAAGCTTGACTTATTATGATAAAAGAACCCCTTGTATGAGCAAAACCACCACAAAGCCAATTGTCGATTTTGATGAACCTCCATGGTTGATTTGCCATTAAGTGAATTTCATTATCCATTAGCCATTTATTGGTTTTGTTTACAACAAAAGACAAGACCTCTTTTTCATCAGGGCTAAAATCTAAAACTGCAGAAGAAAATTTATTTTTAGCAAATACTCTTGCAGAATCAATATCTATTGGTGCTTTTTCTTGAACAAAAGTTGATATTTCTTTAACCTGCAGGTTAGAAAAATAAGGTTCAAAAGATTCATCTAAAATTGCAATACTTGCTTCGTTTTTACTGAGAAAACTTATTCTAGAATGAACTAGAGGACTATTATATATTTCTTTAATCTGAAAATCTGTAAGGCTATATTTTGGATCTATTCTGTCTTTAAAATTTCCATCACCTTGAATATTAGGAAGTGAATCAATAATATTTGGGTCGTCAACAACATGTTTTAAGCCAAGATTGTGCCCCACCTCATGTGCAACTACAAAAGCATTCATACTATCCAAATCCCCACTATTTGATTTTTCACCATTACCAAGCGCTATAAAAACTATATTCCCGTTCATCATTCCTCTTCCTGTGGGTCCTGAATTACCATCAATAGCATTTACAAAAAACATGTTAACTATATCATTTTGCCCTCTTAAAATATTGTTTATTTCGGCAAGGGAAACTATACTGTCTAAATTTATTTTACCATCTCTAGCTTTAGTATTATTATAATACAAAGGTTCTAAATACAGAAAGTCAATATCCGCTTTTGAATATGCTCTATCTACTAATTTTTCCGATAAATTGATTTTAGCTGGATGATTGCCATTATCAGATTGTATAACAATTGGCTGAACAATAACAACTTTTGATCTTATCTCATTGAATTCAATATTAGAACAGCTTACCGTAAAGAGTCCAAAAAAACATACTATCGACAATAAAGATTCTCTCATAACTCCAAAATATTGATGAAATATTAAAGTAAAAATAGAGAATTGATATTTACAACAAACTTAGTATCTTATTAAAAAATGATTCTGTTAAATTTTTTCAATATGAAAATTAAAAAATCTTCATTAATCCTGATTCTTTTAAGTATAACCTTTTTGTTAGGATTGGCTTCATATTCACCTGATATTCCCGTTTCTGAATTAAAAATAAAATATACTAATCAATTTTCAAAATTTGTTCAGATTGATGGAATGGATGTCCATTATCGTGACGAAGGAATTGGTCAAGTTATTGTTTTATTACACGGTACTGGTGCTTCTTTACATACATGGGATAAATGGACGAAAGAGTTGAAAAAAAAATATAGGGTAATTCGCTTAGATCTTCCAGCTTATGGTTTAACTGGACCCCATCCCGAAAAAAAATACTTGATTTCAGATTATTCTAATTTTCTTAATTCGTTTGTTGAACTCCTTCAAATTGATGACTTTATTCTTTCAGGGAATTCTTTAGGCGGAGCAATTGCGTGGTTTTATGCCTCGGAACATCAAGATAAGATTAAACTGCTATGCCTTTTAAATCCATCAGGATTTATAAATAAGGATAAAGGAAGTCCATTTGTAATTAAATTAGCAAGAACTCCAATAATCAATAAACTGCTTAGGTATGTTACACCAAGGTTTTTTATAAAGAATACTTTAAAAGAAGTTTACTATGATAAGACCAAATTAACTAATAAAAAAATAGACACTTACAGAGATATGGTATTAAGAGAAAATAATAGAGAATCTTTTATTGATCGGTCACTTTTAAAACCCCAAGACTATACTGATAGACTAAAGTTTATCTCAACTCCAACACAAATTATTTGGGGGAACGAGGATGCTTGGATCCCTGTTTCAAATGCTATACTTTTTGAAAAAGAATTACCAAATACAGTAATTAATATAATGCAAAAAACAGGTCACATACCAATGGAAGAAAGACCCCTTGAAAGTTTAAATTTATTATTAAATTTTATAAATAGTAATTAAATATTTTTGCATGGAAGAAAAAATAAAAATTCGCTCAAAAGAACTTATGGGAGCTGAAATATCATGGTTTGCACCGATTTGTGATGGTGATGATAGATATTTAGGAGAAAGAAATGGAAAGTATAAAAGCAGTTGGGAAAATACCTCTGATATATTACTTACAGCAGATGATCTAGGATATCGAAATATTCTATGTCCTTCATCATATCAAGTTGGCCAGGACACTTTGCCATTTGTTTCTGCTGTATCCCCGTTAACAAAGAATATAAATATTTTAGCCGCAATACGTTGTGGAGAAATTCATCCCCCAATGTTGGCTCGTACATTGTCTACAATAGATCACATCTTAAAAGGAAGATTAACAATAAATATAATTTCATCTAACTTACCCGGTGAAGATATGTCATCACAGGACAGATATCAGCGTTCTAGGGAAGTCATCGAAATACTAAAACAATCTTGGAATAAAGAAGAAATTAATTTTAAAGGACAATTCTATAATTTAAAATTACCTACAAACCCCGTTAAGCCTTATCAAAATGGTGGACCAATGCTATACTTTGGTGGTTATTCTCCAAGTGCTTTAGATTTGTGTGCAGAACATTGTGATGTATATTTAATGTGGCCTGAAACAGAAGATAATTTGAAATCTTTAATGGAGAATTTGAGTGATAAAGCAGCTAAATTCAATCGTGAAATTGATTTTGGACTACGTGTTCATGTGGTTGTTAGAGAAACAGAAGAGGAGGCCCGTGAATATGCAAACAGTATTATTTCAAAACTTGAAATTGAAAAGGGAACGGAAATAAGAGAAAGAGCTCTCGATTCAAAATCCTTAGGGGTTAGTAGACAAAAAAAAATGAGAGATTTATCAAAAAAGGATGGCTATATTGAACCTAACTTGTGGACAGGTATTGGTAAAGGCAGATCTGGATGCGGTGCAGCCATAGTTGGTAATCCAGATCAAATCATTAGTAAGTTAAATAAATACATGAAAATGGGAATAAGGTCATTTATTTTATCTGGATATCCCCATAAAGAGGAATGTAAAATATTTGCAAAACTTGTACTTCCAAAACTAAAAACAATTTCTTTACTTCAAGAACAAAATAAAATGCCGATTAATGAGCCTTTGACACCCTTGGCTGCAGGGACTAGAGTTTAGCACCAAGCTTAGACTAATTATATAAAATGATAGATTTACTAATAGTAGCTTTATATTTTACAGTGGTGATTATAGTAGCCATATCTGGAAAGCAAACAAAAGAAGTAACAACTGAGGAATACTTTTTGAGTTCTAGAAGATTAAAGTGGCCATCTATTGCTTTTTCCACTATTGCAACTAATATTCAGGGTTATCAATTCTTAGGGATGATGGGATCTGCATATCTCTATGGACTAGCTCAAGCCAGTTTAGAAATTAATGCGATACAAGGTATACTATTTGCAGCTTTCATTTTTGTTCCCTATTATTTGAAAGATAAAATAGTAACCATTACCCAGTTTATAAAAAGTCGTTTAGGTAAAAAGGTGGCTTTAGTATACTCGCTATCAAATATTCTTTTATTTTCTACAATTACTATTGGTGCTGCCCTTTTCTGGGGCGCATATGCTGCTGATATCGTTTTTGGAAAATACTTGTCTATAATTCATGGAGATCGACTTACTAGAATTGCTATTCTAATTTTGGTCTTAGGTATTTTTTCAACTATATACACATATCTTGGTGGGCTAACTGCAGTTGTAAGGACTGATATAATTCAATTCGTTGTTTTACTTATAGGAGGTATAATTGTAATGTTCATTGCAGTACACCAATTAGGTGGGTGGTCTCAGTTATACATAAAAACTCCAGAAATGATGCACCTTCATCTCCCTTCGGATCATGAAAAATTACCATGGACCCATGTTTTCGGACTCTTCCTTTTGAATATTAATTATTGGTGTGCTAATCAATCTGTGATTCAACGCTCGCTTGCAGCAAAGAGTCTTAAACATGCACAAATTGGCCTTATTGTAGGTGGCATGATGAAATATTTTATGGCCATAATTATTGTGGTTCCAGGAATTGCATTAGTTGGTATATTGGGCCAGAATGGCCTCTCTGATCCTGACATGGCATTCCCATATCTTGTTAATACTTATCTACCAATGGGAGCTAAAGGTCTGGTATTATGTGCATTATTTGCATCCCTAATGAGTACAGTTGATTCTACGTTCAACTCATTGGCTACACTGTGGTCAATTGATATCTATAAAGAATACATCAATAAAAACGCTACAGATCTTCAAACTATAAATGCTGGAAAACGAGCAATTTTGTTCGGCTTCACAACTGGCGCAACCATCGGTATTATTTTATTAAACTTAAAATTTTCGAATCCTGATGATGCTTTTACTCACACACTTAACGAACTAAGATATTATATCAACTGTGGTATTGTTGTTCTAATATGTGCCGCAATATTTCTAGTAGCTCCTAAACATAAAATAACTTTAGTTGCTTTTTTTGCTACGGTTATTTTGCAACTTATACTTATATTCATCTTCCCTGATATGAATTATTTTGTACGAGCTATGTGGGTTATTTTAATAAGTTTTTTTATGATAAAGTTATTTTCGAAAACTAAATTTATAAGGATAAAAAGTCTTATTCATTCTGATTCTAATCAGATTAAAAAGCTAGGGTTGGGAATGTTAATTTCATTAATATTATTACATATTATTTTTCATTAGAAACCCGTTCATAAAATTTTTCTTCTTTCCATTTTAAACTTATTATAAAAAAAATCAATTTTTATGTCTGACAGAAAATAAAATTTCTTTGGTGAAAAACTATGGTTTAAAAAATTCTTCTTCAGTAATCATTATATAATTTTGAATTTTTGAAGGATCAAAGAAAAAGTTAAAGGTATGTTTTTCTCCAAAATTTATAACCGTTAATTCTTTATCCTCATAGTAAAACTCTTTAGACTTAAACTGAACATATAATCGAGTAATGGGAAGATCTGAAAAAGTATATTCATCATTATTCCGAATATATACATGTCGTAAATATTTCTTTTCTTGATCTCTTACTAATACAATAATATCATGATCAACTTCATTTACCATTTTTAATGATGCACTAGAAAGAGTTAGTGCGTCTTGAGGAAATCTATCTGCAAATGTTTTGTCACCAGTTTTTCCCCGTTGAGAAAAAGCAAGAGAAGAAACTATAATAAAACAAACAATTAGTGAGTTTCTCATGGTATTATTCTTTAAAAGTGGTTAAACCGATCTGTAATTATTTAAAATCGGTCCTTAATTATCTTAAGGTAAGATTAATGAAATTAACTAAATCCGTTTTAAATTTTTTCATAGATGGCGGATGAATGTACATCATATGTCCAGACTCATAATACTTCATTATAATATTATCTTGAAGTTCTGGTGCTAAATTCATATGATCAACCGTATGTTCAACACCATAAAAAACAGTAGCAAGATCATAATATCCATTCATTATCAAAACCTTCATATTGGGATCTTTAGTCATAGCACTTGCCATGTCAATTGAAGTGTTAATTGCAATTTGTGTTCCCCACCCTTGATTACCTCGGTGACTCCAATCCCACTTAAAATCTTTGTCTACTCTAGCACTTGTTTTATAATTCAATTCTTTTGAAACCCCAAGTGAGCCATATAAATAATCTAAAAAACCAATAGTATATGCAGGAGAAATTGCGTCACTTTGGGGGTCTGTGCCTCCATATTGACTGTTAGGATTTTCATTAATTCCTATATATCTTGAATCTAATCTTCCTACTGTTTTTCCATCTTCTCGTAATAGTTCATTAAAATATTCACTTGCTTTAATCTTAAGATTTGCACGTGACCAAAATTGAGGTGTACCGCCAGCATATTCTGACATCTTTTCAGCAATTTTAATTTTATCCTTTTGTGTTAATCTTGTACCTTTAAATAAGGCAGGGGTATATTCATTTTCAGTAAATTCTCTAACCTCATCAAGAAATTCCTTGATTCTTTTTGACTGCATAATATCATTTAACTTTTTATGATAGTGAGCCGTTGCCGCGAAGGTTGGAAAGTGAACAATATAAGGCAGGTCATCATTTGGAGGAAAGGTCAACGTTCTTAAGTCAAAAACTGCTGAAACCATTACTACGCCGTTCATTGCAAACCCTCGATCTAAAAGATAATTCATTACACCTGCATTTCTGAAGGTTCCGTAGCTTTCTCCTAAAAGGTATTTTGGTGACTGTAAACGATCGTATTTTTTTAGAAATTGCATTATAAACAAACTTGTAGCTCTAATATCTTGGTCTACACCCCAAAAATCTTTGCCTTTACTTTCGCCCAATAATTCACTTAATCCAGTTCCAATTGGATCCATCATTACTACATCTGCTATATCTAAAATAGAATAGGGATTATCTTCTAAAATGTATGGTGAAGCTTTATTGTAATTAGGATCATCTACCACAATTCGTTTTGGCCCCATAATACCCATGTGCAACCAATAAGATGAAGACCCTGGTCCACCATTAAAAGAAAAAATAATAGGCCTGTCTTTGTTACCGTCTTCTTTAAAATAAGCTGTAAAACCATGTAAAGCAATTGGTTTGTTCATTTCATCTCGTAGCTCCATTGTGCCAGCTTTTGTATGAAATTTTAAATTTTGAGACCCTATTTTAAGTGATTGAATACTTGAAAAAACCTCTGCTTTTAAAATTGTATCTAAAAATTTCTGTGCATTTAATGTTGAAGAGAAAGCAACAAGATAAAGTGTAATAAGTTTAAGGGAATTTTTCATAAGTTAGAATTGTATACTCAAATATAGTATATAAATTCTCAGAAATTAAAAGTAGGTTTGAAAGAGGTCCTAAATTATTATCGCCTTTCTTATGTTATGAAAAATTATTCTTTAAAAAAAACAACTAAATCCACCTAAATAAAAAAATGCTGAATTCATCTAAATAAGATAAAAAACCTTCAATGTTAATTTACATAAAAATATCTATATTTATGAATCGAAAAATTAATAGGAAAATGAAAAAAAATAAAAAAGATTCAAGACGAAATTTTATTAAAAAGGGACTAGTTGCCTCATCTATCATGATAGTGCCAAGGAACGTGCTTGGTGGTCCAGGTTTTATTGCACCAAGTGATCAACTTAATCTTGCCGCTATAGGTTCTGGAGGAAAAGGTGCTAGTGATATTAGCAATGCCTCTGTAAAGGGAAGAGAACGTGTAGTCGCACTTTGTGATGTTGATTTTTCGGGTAGTGCCTCACGAACGGCCAAAAAATTTCCTAAAGCAAAACATTATGCTGATTATCGTGAAATGCTCGATAAAGAAAAAGATATAGATGCAGTAACTATATCAACTCCAGATCATTTACATGGACCTGCTGCAGTATTTGCTATGCAACGTGGAAAGCATGTTTATGTTCAAAAACCTATGACGCACAACATTAGTGAAGCAAGAATCCTGACAAAAATGGCACGTGATCAAAAAGTTGTTACTCAAATGGGGAACCAAGGTGGGTCAAATCCACTATTAAATATGGTCCAAAATTGGATTGACACTAATGCTGTCGGTGCAATTTCTGAAGTTAAAATATGGACTAATCGGCCTGTTTGGCCTCAAGGAGTTGCCATGCCAAAATCAAACTCTAGTATGAAACCTGATGCCTTAAATTGGGATTTATGGCTCGGACCTGCAAAAGAAAAACCATATACTCCTAACATGCACCCATTCAGCTGGCGTGGATGGTGGGACTATGGAACTGGTGCCCTAGGAGATGTTGGATGTCATCTTATAGACATTCCCTTTCGTACATTAGGTTTAAAGTATCCAACCTCTGCAGAATGTAGTATTGGAAGTGTTTATTCTAAAATGTGGACGGCTGACTATCTTCCAGAAGGATGTCCTCCCTCCTCTTTAATTAGTATAAATTTTGGTGCAACAAAGAAAAGCAAATCACCTATTAAAATGAGCTGGAGCGACGGTGGAATTCGCCCCCCTCACCCAGATATTATTCCTGCAAATAGTGATATTGGAGGTGATGATAGTGCTAATGGGGTTATGATGATTGGTGAGAAAGGTATTATTACTACCAACATTAACGACAGTTCACCCTTAATGCCAAAATTATATCGTTATGACGGTACTACAGAATTTGGCCCTGAAGTTGAAGAAATGATAGAACCAGAATATGGTCACCAGCGGAAATGGGTAGATGCATGTAAAGCTGGTTTTAATAGTAAGGAACATATGGGGCTAACCTCTTCTTTTGATTATGCTGGACCTATGACAGAAACTGTTTTGATGGGAAATTTAGCCATTAGAAGTTTTATGCTTCGTGAAGAAAAAGAAAATGGAAAAATGGATTACTATGCACGTAAAAAGCTCCTGTGGGATGGTGAAAAAATGAGAGTCACAAACCTAGATGCCGCAAATCAATTTGTAACTCGAGACTATCGAGAAGGCTTTACTATGTAATAACTATTAAAATACAAACTGAAAAAAATCCTGCTTTAACAGCAGGATTTTTTGTTATTAGTATATTGTAATCTAAAATATGTCAGAAAAGAAGTTCTAACTACTTAATTTAGACTACTTTTGCACGCAGAATAGAATATATGACAACTTTTAAGTCCCTAGGACTCAACGCAGAACTGCTAAAAGCCGTTGAAAAGCTAGGATTCGAAACTCCAACAGATGTTCAAGATAAAGTAATTCCAATATTACTAGAACAAGACACAGACCTAGTTGCTTTAGCACAAACTGGTACTGGTAAAACTGCAGCGTTTGGCTTTCCAATGCTTCAAAGAATTGACTCTACTAATAGAAGGACACAGGGACTTATTTTATCTCCAACCCGAGAATTGTGTATCCAAATCACAAATGACATGGTAGAATATGGAAAAGCAATTAAAGGGGTAAATATTGTTGCAATTTATGGAGGTGCAAATATCCAAGAACAAGCAAATAAGATTAAAAGGGGAGCCCAAATTGTAGTCGCTACTCCTGGACGTTTAAAAGACATGATCAAGCGAAGACTTGTTGATATTAGTGCTATAAAATATTGCGTTTTAGACGAAGCTGATGAAATGCTTAATATGGGTTTTTATGAAGACATAAAAGACATTTTAACACACACACCAAACGATAAAAATTCGTGGCTTTTTTCAGCAACGATGCCTCCAGAGGTAAATAGAATTGCTAAAAAATTCATGAATAATCCACAAGAAATTACTGTTGGAACTAAAAATTCAAGTGCAAAGAATATTGAACATCAATATTTTATTGTTCCTGGAAGAGAACGCTATGCTGCTTTACGAGCAGTAGTAAGTATGAATACTGATATTTTTGGAGTTGTTTTTTGTCGTACAAAAATTGAAACTCAAAAAGTAGCTGATAAATTAATCCAAGATGGATATAAGGCAGCAGCTATTCACGGTGACTTAAGTCAAAACCAACGTGATATTGTAATGCAGTCATTTCGAAAGAAAAAAATACAACTCTTGGTTGCTACCGATGTAGCAGCACGAGGAATTGATGTAGATGATATTACTCATGTAATAAATTATCAACTTCCAGATGAGACTGAAGTGTATACCCACAGAAGTGGACGTACGGGTAGAGCTGGTAAAAAAGGAACGTCAATTATTTTTGTTACCAAATCTGACCGTAGAAAAATTAAGTCAATTGAAAACAAATTACAAACAAAGCTTTCAGAGATCCAAATGCCCTCTGCTGAAGAAGTCTTCACCTCTAAAATAAACCACTGGGTAGAACAAGTTAAAACTACACCTATTAAAAGTGATTTACACAACCACTTACCCAAGGTAATAAATGCTTTTGAGGAGTTAACAAAGGAAACATTAATCGAGTTAATCTTGTCTAAAGAATTTAAATCTTTTGATATGCATCCAAAGGCTCCAGAGTTTAGTGGTGAAAGGCGTTCTGATAGAAGTTCTAGGCGCTCCGAACGGGGTTCTGACAGAAGCTTTGAAAGAAGTGATCGTAAGATAAATGCACAAAAAGATAAAGATCGATTCTTTATTAATGTTGGTGCACGAGATCAATACGAATGGACCACATTAAAAGATTTTCTTAGATCCTTTTTGAGTTTAGAGCAAGATGATGTATTTCAAGTAGAAGTAATGAAGAATTTTTCATTTTTCTCCACCCATAAAAAACACAGAGATTTAGTTCTAAAAGCTTTTGATAATCTTATAATGGATGATAGAAAGGTAAGTGTTGAGCTTACGAAAAAAGGCAAAACATTTTCTCCAAAGAAAAATTTTAAAAAGAAAAAATTCAACTAGATTATTTTAGCGAATACTAATTTAGTTTTTGTCCCTAAATATTTTGTAATTAACTAAATCATCTTGATCCTTAATTAAAAGGCTATAACATTTTTCTTCTTTTGTCATTAGCTGTTACTAAAGTCCCTTGACTTTCTTCGATGCCAAATATATCCTGTGGTACCTTTAATCTTTTAATTGATTTCAAACTAAAAAAAGATTAAAAAAATGGTGAAAGACACTGCTTTTATTTTTAAACCAGTTTTACTGTTAATTGAGTAAATTTGATTGTTAAAATTAAATCAAGCATTTGTATTATTAGAGAACAAGTGATTTAAAAGTAGTAAACCTTATGTATATATTCAAAAAAAAATAGCTAATGGAAAATTAAGCACATTACTTAAATAGACATATCACCCTTATTCAAGGCCTACATTATCTGCTGAAAATAAAGGGTTAAGAAAAAATAGCTATTAATTCTTTTATGGGATGTGAACTTTGCGATCCACTTTCCATATCTTTTAAAATAAAGGTTTGTTGACTTACTTCTGCTTCACCAATGAGCACAACTTTTTGAATATTTTTTTGATCTGCATAACCTAGTTGCTTTTTTAATTTAGCTTCTGTAGGATATAATTCACATGATACATTTTGCTTCCTAAGCATTGAAACGCAAGAGTATGAAATAGTAGCAGCTTCTGAACCAAAATTAGTAAATAACACCTCGGTTGTAAATAATAATTCCTTTGGAAAAAGATTTAAAGCTTCCATAACTAAATAAATTCTTTCAAAACCAAAAGAAACACCAATACCACTCATGTTTTTTAACCCAAAAGTAGATGTTAAGTCATCATAGCGTCCACCTCCACCAATTGAGCCCATTTTAACAGCCTCAGGAGCACTTGCCTCTACAATCATTCCGGTATAGTAATGCAGTCCTCTAGCAAGGGTTAAATCAAAATCTAATAGAACTGTGGATAGTGATGTATTCTTTAAATGTTTTAAAATAAATTCTAATTCTTGTATTCCTTCAAGAGCTTCGGGTTCTCCATATAATATATCCTTGAGTGCTGCTAACTGTTTCGAATTACTTCCTGCTATTGAAAGTAGCTTATCTAATAATGCAAGTGAATCTTGAGAAAATCCTTTTACTACTAACTCTTTAAATACACCCTCTTTTCCGATTTTATCAATTTTATCTAAAGCTATTGTAAAATCTACTAAACGTTCTTTAGCTCCAAGTTTTGAAACAATTCCAGTCAATATTTTTCGATGGTTTATTTTTAAATGAACTCCTTCAATTTTCAAATCTGTAAAAGCCCTGTCATATAATGATAAAACCTCGACCTCTTGCCATAAAGAACGATCACCAACTATATCTGCGTCGCATTGATAGAATTCCTGAAATCTTCCATGCTGTGGTCTATCTGCCCGCCATACAGGCTGTATCTGGTAGCGCCTAAAAGGAAAGGATAACTCGTTTTGATGTTGAGCAACGTAGCGTGCAAATGGAACTGTTAAATCGTATCGTAAAGCTTTTTCAGAAACAGAGTGTGAGAATTTTTGATAGTGTCCTGCAGCAAGGGCTTCTGTATCAGCATTTTTTACCTTTTCTCCGGAATTTAATAGCTTAAAAACTAAACGATCTCCTTCTTCACCATAAACACCTGTAAGTGTCTCTAAACGCTCAAAAGAGGGGGTTTCTATAGGCTGAAAACTAAATTTTTCAAAAACATTTTGAAGAATTTTCTTAATATAATCTCTTTTAGATATTTCAGATGAAGAAAAATCTCGAGTTCCTTTTAGTGTTCCTGGTTTAATTGCCATAATGAATAATGTACTGTAAATATCTTCTATTTTATCGAATTGGGAAAATAACTTTTTAGATGCTTAAAATATTGACCATCAGAAAGAACAGCCCCCTTCTTTAAATAAGAATAAATAAAGTCAGTTCGGTTAGGCGTATAGATTTTGGAAGCATTAAATAACGAAATATAATCTGAGGATATGTTTTTAAGCATCCATTGAAAACCTTTGGGGGTTGATAAGTCTTGAACTCTATCTGCTGACTTAACGACTAGTGCATCAACACTGTTTTTTTTGGTATGAAACAAAAAAAGTTGTGAGGGGGTACTGAATTCTATATAATTACATTGATTTAAAATTTTCTCCCAGACTAAGTCACTAAATTTATCAAGTAAAAAAGTAACTTTCTCGGGTGCTTCAGACTTAATTCTTACCCATTTTTTTTTGTCAATACTATTGCTTGAGAGGAATACAGAAAATTCTTCATGCATTTCATGAAATTGAGCTTCAGAAAGTCGATGGAATTTCATCCCTGCTTGTTTGGAATAAAAAAGCCCACATAAATGTGGGCTTATAAATAATTATACTTTTGCTTTTGTATCTGGTATAATTTCAAACGGTAATTCAAAACTTACCTCACGATGTAATCGAATAGTCGCTTCATATTTACCTAAACGTTTGATTGTTTTTCCTGGTAAAGTAATGAATTTCTTATCTAACTCTAAAGCTTTTGAACTGATGGCTGAAGCAAGATCAATATTAGATATTGATCCAAATAATTTGTCGCCAGAACCTACTTTAGAAGGTAACTTAATTTCAAGGGCTTTAATTTTCTCTGCTCTTGCTTTAGCTTCGTCAATAATTGATTTTTCTTTAAACGCACGTTGCTTGAGATTTTCAGCGAGAACTTTGCGAGCAGAAACGGTAGCCATTACTCCCTTCCCTTTAGGTATAAGAAAGTTACGACCGTAACCATTTTTTACACTCACTATTTCATCTTTAAATCCAAGGTTTTGAACGTCTTCTTTTAATATTAATTCCATGATGAGAGTTTTTTATTTTAACATATCAGCAACATAAGGCATTAAAGCCAAATGACGTGCTCTTTTAACGGCTACAGAAACTTTACGTTGATATTTCAACGAAGTACCTGTTAATCTTCTTGGTAAAATTTTACCCTGCTCATTTACAAACTTGATTAAAAAATCTGGGTCTTTGTAATCAATATGTTTAATACCTGAACGTTTAAAACGACAGTATTTTTTCTGAGTATTAGTATCAATATTTAACGGTGTTAAATATCTGATTTCACCTTCTTTTTTCCCTGAATTTTGTTCTTCTATCTTAGACATTACTTATGCTTTTGCTTTTGCTTTGTTTTTTTTTCTTCTTTTTTCTGCCCACGCTAAAGCGTGCTTATCTAATTTAACCGTAAGGTAACGCATGATGCGTTCGTCTCGGCGAAATTCAATCTCTAAGGGTGTTATAGCCTCATTTGGTATAGCAAATTCAAAAAGATGATAGAAGCCACTTTTCTTATTCTCAATAGGATAAGCAAGTTTTTTAAGTCCCCAATTTTCTTGGCTTGTAATAGTACCTTTGTGAGACTTAATAAATTCTATAAACTTTTGAACTGCTTCCTCAATCTGAGTTTCAGAGAGAACGGGATTTAAAATGAAAACAGTTTCGTATTGGTTCATAACTTTAATTTTGATCGGCAAAAATAGAGTAATAAGTACAGTAAACCAAATAAAGATACATTTAAAATAAAGTTTTTAATACACCTCCAAAACACTCCTAGACTATATAAACATTGATTTAAATTTTATACAAGGATTTTATCTAACTCATTTTTTTTAAAAAATAATTTCGTAAATCTGTTGCCAGATATCAATAGGGGTCTACATCAAAGTTTATTCTAGTATTTCTAAAGGCGGCAATAGCTTGAAGGCTTTTGTGGGTTCTTTCCAAAAGTCTTTTCAATTCTTTAGAAGGCAAATCATGATCGACCTTCACCAAGAGTTGTTTAATATATAAATTTCTTACCCTAGCAACTACAGGAAAAACTGGACCTAAAACTGTTCCTTTATATGATTGTTTTACAACATTTGAAAACCAATCAGAGGCCATATTTACAGTTACGAATTGTCTGCTTTTAAACGTAATTCGAATCATTCTGTAATATGGAGGATATTTATATTCATGTCGTTCTTTACGTTGACTTAGATATAAACTTTCATAATCATGACTAATTACCTGTTTTAATGTTGGATGCTCGGGTTGATAAGTTTGAATTAAAACCTGTCCTTTTTGATCAGATCTTCCTGCCCTTCCAGCAACCTGACAGAGCATTTGATAACTTCTTTCATGTGCTCTAAAGTCAGGGAAATTTAATACGTGATCTGCATTAATAACCCCTACCAACAAAACATTTTTAAAATCTAAGCCCTTAACTACCATTTGTGTTCCTACAAGAACCTGAATACGCTCTTGCATAAAAGCATCAATAATTGTATCAAAACCCCATTTACCACGTGTACTATCCCAGTCCATCCTACCTACGTTAGTTTCAGGAAAAATTTCTTTGACTTGTTCTTCGATTTGTTGTGTACCAACTCCTTTGGTTGTTAAAGAGGGCATTCCACAAGCCTGACATTGAACGGGCATTGGTAAATTATAACCACAATAGTGGCATCGTAATTTTTGTTGTGTTTGATGATAAGTAAGTGACACATCACATTGAACACATTGCGGAGAGTGACCACAACTAGTACATTCAGAAATAGGTGCATACCCACGTCGGTTTTGAAATAAAATGACTTGTTTTCCAGCAGATAAAGTTTCTTTAATTGCTTGAATTAACTGGCTTGAAAACATCCCTTTCGTTTTTTTCTTTCGATGTGCCTCTTTCAAATCTATTAACTTAATTGCAGGAAGCGCTACCCCTCCATAGCGTTCGGTCAATGTAACCCAACCATACTTTTTATTTCTGACATTTTCTGCTGTTTCTAAAGAAGGAGTTGCAGATCCTAAAAGGACTTTAGCCTTCATTAAATTTGCTAAATATATAGCACTATCACGAGCTTGATAGCGCGGTGCAGGATCAAATTGTTTATAAGAATTCTCGTGTTCTTCATCTACAATAACTAATCCTAAAGATTGAAAAGGTAATAAAACAGCAGACCGTGCTCCAACAATTACCTGACCCTTTCCTTCATTATCTAGAACTTTCTGCCAGACTTCTGTTCGTTCATGAATTGAAAATTTAGAATGGTATACCTCCACTTGTGAGCCAAATCTTGCTGCTAATCTATTTACAATTTGAGAAGTAAGTGATATTTCAGGTAAAAGATATAGCACCTGCTTCCCTTTTAATAGTAAATCTTCAATCAGTTTTATATAAACCTCTGTTTTTCCAGAAGAAGTAACTCCCTCAAATAACACTACATTTTTATATTGAATGGCCACTTTAATTTTATCTAAAGCAATTTGCTGTGCTGTAGACAATATCTTTAATTCGGGTTCATTTTTTGTTTTTCGGATCAAAATACGATGTTCTTCTTGATGATTTTCTTCAAATATATTCTTATCCAAAAGAGCTTTAATATGTCCACTTGTTGCTCCTGTTTTGGCTTTTAAATCAGATACTTTTTTCCAATCTTTTATTGCTTCTCGTTCAGAAAAAATTCCAATGATTAGGGCTAATTGTTTCGGTGCTTTCTGGAGTTGCTTAAAAAGAGTTTGTAG
>ERZ767114.186-NODE-186-length-42331-cov-8.774672_pt1 | contig 42331 bp, 40 predicted proteins | sample MGYA00374952_ERZ767114 | MGnify/ENA primary metagenome ERZ767114 (study PRJEB28939, sample SAMN06267156) | marine metagenome | isolation source: Columbia River Estuary | place: USA:Columbia River Estuary, USA | collected 2012-05-05 ... | reverse complement strand
GTTACAAGTTAAATTTGAAAAGTCTGATGAACCAGAATTCATTGGCACTCAATATGGCCCTACCACCTGGCGTTTACGAAGATGTTGTTTCAGCGATTGGTCACACCCCTCTAATCCGTTTGAACAAGGTGACTGCTGACTTATCTGGCTCCGAAGTGTGGGCAAAACTCGAACGTTGCAGCCCTGGTGGCTCAATCAAAGACCGAATCGGCCTTGCCATGATCCTAGAAGCGGAAGAAAAAGGTTGGCTGAAACCCGGTGGAACCATTGTTGAGGGAACCAGTGGTAACACAGGTATCGGACTAGCGATGGTTGCTGCTCAAAGGGGCTACAAGTGCGTATTCACCATGCCAGATAAGATGGCAAAGGAGAAAATTGACTTGCTGCGAGCCATGGGAGCACGAGTTGAGATTTGTCCAACAGCTGTCGAAAAAGAAGACCCTCGCTCTTACTACATGGTCGCTGAGCGACTGAGCAAGGAGATTGAAGGTGCATGGTATCCTGATCAATATTCCAATCAATCAAATCCAAAAGCTCACATTCATTCAACTGGACCTGAACTTTGGCAACAGACTCAAGGCGACATTACTCACTTTGTCGCAACCATGGGGACTGGCGGCACCATTACGGGATGCGGAAAATATCTAAAATCGCAAGCAGAAGAAAACGGTAAAGTCGCTCCACAAATTATTGGCGTCGATGCTGAGGGCTCAATTCTCAAGCAATGGTTCGAAGATGGAACCATGGGTGTCCCTCATGGATACAAGGTCGAAGGATTTGGCGAAGACTTCATTCCACCAGCGACCGACTTCTCGGTGATTGATGAAATTCGGATGGTCGATGACGAGATTTGTTTCAGAATGGCTCGACGTCTGGCCAAGCAAGAGGGGCTGTTCTGCGGTGGTTCATGCGGTGGAGCATTACAGATTGCATTGGATATAGCTGCCGAATACGATCAGGCGGGAAAAAAGGCAAGGATTGTTGTCATTCTTCCCGATGCTGGAAATCCGTATCTTGGAAAAGTCTACAACGATGACTGGTTAAGGGATAACGGATTCGATGTCGATGGATGGGAGTGGTGAAATGACTGGAGATTCAACCCGCTGCGTGCATTCATCCTTGGACCCAGAAGTCACGACAGGTTCTGTGCACACCCCTATTTTTCAAACATCAACCTATGTTCAGAAGGATTTCTCCGAGCACCTTGGCTATGAATATGCACGTGGAGACAACCCCACTCGAAATGCCCTTCAACGAGCACTCGCTGAAATGGAATCACCTCACCAAGAAGCCTACGGATTTTGCTTTGGAAGTGGAATGGCAGCGATCACAACCATCAGTCAAATGCTCAAACAAGGTGACCATGTCATCGCATGCGACGATCTTTACGGTGGCACAGTTCGCCTGTTTGACCAAATAGCCTCGCGGTTCGGTATTGAAACAAGTTATTCTCCATTGAAAGGCGGAGACCTTGGGGAACTTGTGCGTGAAAACTCCAAAATCCTCTGGCTTGAAAGTCCAACCAATCCACTTCTCACCGTTCACGACATCAAATCATTAGCAGCGGAAGCAAAAGAACACGGCCTCATCGTTGTTGTTGATTCGACCTTTGCAACACCAATTCTACAGCGCCCGTTCGAGTTAGGGGCAGACATCATTGTACATTCAACGACCAAGTACATCGGTGGCCACAGCGACGTCATCGGTGGTTGTTTAATCACCCAAAGCAAGGAAATTGCTGAAGAAATCTCATTCCTGCAAAATGCAGTTGGTGCGGTTCCAGCACCGATGGATTGCTTCCTCATCCTCCGAGGACTGCGAACCCTCGCTTTGCGAATGAACCGTCATTGTGAAAGTGCACAGGCATTGGCAGAGCGATTGCAGGGCAATGAAAAGGTCACACGCCTCTTTTATCCTGGTCTAAAAAGCCACCCAACCCATGAAATCGCCCAACGACAAATGAACGCCTTTGGTGGCATCATTTCGTTAGAGGTCAAAGGAGGAGAAGCAGGTGCTCGAGCGTTTGCAGCACAGTTGAAACTGTTTGCGACTGCAGAAAGTTTGGGTGGAATCGAATCGCTCATCAACCATCCATGGACAATGACACATGCTGCTATTCCAGAAAAGCAACGCTATGATGCAGGAATGACCCCGGGCTTGATTCGTTTGTCGGTTGGCATCGAAGACATGGAAGACCTTTGGCAAGATCTTGTGAACGCTCTTGAAACGCTCTAATCCGAGTTCTTCAAGAGAGAAGCACAAGAAGCAACATCGAGACTGAAAAAATGGCGCTAACGGTTCTGAATCTGTTCCAGCGATTCCATGGCGTTTCGAAATCGGCACGTGCACTTGCTGCCTCTGATTCATCCAATGCATCAATCTCCAAGTTTTGCAGCATATTATTGAGAGGAATATTGAACCGGAATGTTGGCAATTGAACCCCCAGTAAGTACAGTCCGGATGCACCACTCACAAGATACAGTTGGTCGCCACTCAAGTTCATCACTCCCAAGGCCAGTGTTGTGATGGCTGAGAGGATTGAGCCTGCCCAGACCAGAATGAACAGAGGCTGGTTGTTCTGTATAATTCCATCAATGTGCTTGAAAGCGAAAAGAAAGTCTTTGTCGGCGAGTTTGGCAAGACCAGGCATCACGACCACCGCAAATCCAAACAACAGTCCCGCTACGAGCGAAGACAATAAAATTAAGATGAAGAGGGATGCGTTCAGAGGATCAAGAATCATCCGAGAGCCTCCTTGTTGCTAACAGCATTCCATTGGACATGGTTCTTCCCAGATAGACAGGTAAAGAATACTTTCTCTCGTCAACCGGCGTTGTGTCGGTGTGCGATAAGCAGAAACTAGAATTCGTAATGTCGAACAGATTGCAGAGAGCATCTTTGAATTCACAGACACTTCCATGATTGGTTTGGAATCTGTAATCGGAGGAGAAAGGCAAACTATCCCCATCAAAACTTCATTGGGAGGAACCCGTAGGCAACACCATGGTCGAAGCGAGGTCTGTCGAGGTTCAGCACCTCGGCGTGGTTCCGTATCAGACGGCCATAAACCAGATGAAAGAACTTCAATCAATGCGCATTGAAGATGAAATCGATGATACATTGCTCATCTTAGAGCACCCAGAGATAGTCACCGTAGGCCCACGTGCGCGCAATGATGGTATCTCGCCACCCGAGGACTACGAAACACAAGCTGTGGATCGTGGTGGTGGACTCACTTGGCACGGACCTGGACAACTTGTTGCCTATCCAATTTTCAAATGGAATCTGGAGGGTGAGACTTCAGTCGCCGCCATTATTGAACGAATCGAAGGGTGGGTTATCGCAGCCTTACAAGCATGCGGCATCACTGGAAACAGAGACCCCCGAATGCAAGGTGTTTGGGTTGATGGAAAGAAAATATGCAGCATAGGCTTGTCATTTTTACGTTGGACCTCACGCCATGGTTTCACAATCAACATCGACACACCAGCAGGCCGAGTCGAAGGAATCGCAGGGTGTGGCCTCAATCAATCCACAACAACCTGTATCAATCAGCTTGGTTATTCCCTTACCCATGAAGCAATTCTGTCCGCACTGCTGAACACAATGGATGAAAATCTGTTGAGAAGACCATTGTAGTTCGTTCTATAGAGAAATTACCCTCGCATATCCGCACCATTTCCAAACAAGTGGCTAAAAGGAAGAACCGCAACGAGCAAACATGGGCGAAATTGTCGTAGGCATATCTGGTGCCTCCGGTGCTATCTACGGAAAGCGTCTGGTGGAGATTCTCTCCTCGAAAGGGGTTGAAGTACGACTCGTCGTCACAAATGCAGGCGAAATCACCCTCAAGCATGAGTGCGACACAACCAAGGAAGCGCTCGCAAAAGAGACTGGCGCCCTGCTTGAAAACGACCGAAACATCGGCGCTAAGTCTGCCTCTGGCTCTGCTAACATCGACGCAGTTGTGCTCTGTCCATGCTCAGGAACAACCCTCGGCAAGCTCGCTGCTGGCATCGGTGACAACCTCGTAACCCGTTCAGCCATCGTGGCATTGAAGGAACGGAGAAAACTCATCCTCGTACCTCGTGAAGCACCCTACGCAACGGTCCATTTGGAAAACATGACCAAACTTTCTCAATGGGGAGCCATCGTGATTCCAGCCTCCCCAGGATTCTACAACCATCCAAAATCGATTGACGACATGGTTGACTTTGTTGTCGCAAGAATCCTCGATCACATCGGTCTTGACCACAATGTTGGTAGCCGTTGGACTGGCGACGAAATCGCATAAACAACCAACCGCCGAGTTCTTCAATGAGGGTGTTCAAGCCTTAGGCATGGACGAAGCATCATTGTCTGGGAAGACCGTGGCGGAACTCAAAGCAATGCTTTCCGAGAAGGGCCTTGCTGTCAGCGGGCGAAAGGCAGATCTTGTCGCTCGGTTGCTGGAATCAAAACCATCCATATGGGAGAATGTTGAAGCCCCAAGCGAAACCGTCACTCTGGCAGTGGAGGAGAACGTGGTCCTCTTTGAGGAGCCTGTCACCTTCAAATCAAGAATGCAGAGGCAAGTGTATGGACCAATCAACATGGGTGCGGCGATTGCCATTGGCCTTGCTGTGCTGATGATCTCAGCAGTTCTTGTGGTGCAACCAGCATGGTTAGGATTCGAAGAGGATTATGAATACAAACTCATCGAATTTGATCAAAACCAAGCACTCACCTATGCTGAAAACCTCGTAGAACTTGGCCACCCTGATTGGGAAGGTCGCATGAGTGGCACACAGGAAGAAGCAAACGCTGCGCAATACATTATCTCTGAATTTGCGGCAATGGGCATGCAGACTCAACTCAACACCTTCGATGTGCCAATGCACAAAGTCAACAGCGAGCCAAGCCTCAGAATTTGCGTTCAAGGGAACATCGGACCATTCGCCAGCCCGTGCGAAGGGCCAACCGCTTTTGGTTCGGAAATCACTGAATTCCAACACCGCGTCGATTACGTGATTCAAGGCTTCTCGGGACAATCAGAGTACTCCTTCCAGCAAAATGTAGCACTTACTGACTTAGGCAACGGAAGCGATGATTCATTGTGGTCCACGGCCACGGGAACAATTGGTTACCTACGCAGTGGTGGGTCTAAGATTGGCAACACGGTGATGTTTTCCAAGGCTGCAGAAAACAACCTAGCTGGTCTAATCCGAGTCAACAAGGACTACAACTGTGGCTTGATCGAAGGAAATGACTGTGTCCCGATTTTCAAGGGCAGCGCAATCGACGATGTGACCGCTGCCAACGGCGGAACGATCCCCACTGACTTGCCCTTCATCGCCATGTCCAAAGACGCTGGAGATATTTTAGAGGCTGCAATATTCAATGCAACAGGAACGCAAGGTGTCCTTGAGATGAACATAGATGTCACAAACGATCAAACACAAACCATCTATGTTCCATGCGGCATCATCCAAGGAAAATCCACAGAAGTGGTCATTGTCGGCGGCCATCATGATACTGTTTACCACGGACAAGGCGCTGTCGACGATACGTCAGGAACTTCCAGCGTGATGGAAATGGGACGGCAAATGAGCATGATTGTCAGCGAGACTGGAACGCCTGAGCGAACCCTCCAATTCTGCACATGGGGTGGGGAAGAGGAAGGCCTCTATGGCAGCAGAGCCTATGTCGCAGCAAACCAAAATTACCTAAATGAAAACTTGCGACTTTATGTGAACCTGGATATGAACCACGTTGACGCTGATTCAAGCAGGGGGGACTCTGTTTCTCTGTTTACCAACAACAAGGGCGACTACGGCCACATGAAGCGAATTACCGATCTTTATGAAAAGGCAAACCCAGACATGGCCGAGCGTTATGACATCAGACTCTCCCTGCTTGAAGGAGACCGAGGGGATGCAGATGGCATGCCATACAACTCTGATCACGGACCGTTTGTTTACGACCTTGGTGGGAAGAACGGCCGAGCCGTCGTGTGTTACGGCAGCGGAAGTTGGGAATACCATACTTACCTTGACACCATGGACCGATTCAATGCAGAATCCCTCGGCATTTCGATCACCATCTATGGAACCTATGTTCGCATGCTTGCTTACAACGCAAATGCTTGAACAGTGATTTCAATCGACGGCTTGAAAGCATAAAGGCCAGCCATCAAAGCATGGTCGCGCCAAGTGCTTGGGCATCCCACATCCTCGTAGCCTCGAAGTCTGAAGCTGTTCAGTTGCGTCAAAACATCAGTAAACTGAAGGATTTTCAAAAGATTGCCCGAAAGAAGAGCACTTGTCCTTCGAGCCAAAAAGGAGGCGACCTCGGTTGGTTCCGCAAAGGTCAGATGGTTCGTCCATTCGAAGAAGTCGTGTGGAAGAATGAACTCGCAACCGTGTCCGAGCCTGTCAAAACTCAGTTTGGCTACCACCTTATCTGGGTCCACGAGCGAGACGAAGCCTGAGGGATTTGATGACCGTCAGAGTTGGTTTAGAACGCTACACCGTGATGGCAAAGCACGGTTACTACGAATTTGAACACGAACAAGAGCAACCGTTTGTGTTTACGGTCTGGGCTACCCTTGTGAACGATACGGTCGATAACGAGCTAGCCAAAACAATCAACTATGCCGACATTCAAATCGCAATCGACAACGTAATGCACGGCTCAGAGGGGCCAATTGCCTTGATGGAGGAAATGGCAAGTCAAGTCATCCAACATCTCACCAGCAACCAAGTTGTGGCGCTGATTTGTGTGAGGATCGAAAAACCAAATGCACCATTGCCGCACCCTGGCGGATTGCCTGTAATTGAAGTCGAATGGAAGCGCAATTAACCGAGCCTTCAAACACCCGATGAACAAACGACCACCATGGCGGAGCAACTCCAACGGGTGTTCGTGCCCTCTGCAGTTGAGGAAGGTGGCAACGCACTTTCACTCGGGTGCTTTAGCTCAGAGCAAACGGCATGGGGCGTCCTCCGGAGTTTCCTCAAAAAAAGTGACAGAATGCTCCTTGTCTCCGCCAGCGTCGTTGTGTGGGACATCGATGTGATCGGTGAGCATGGCCTCACGGTGCTTGCATCGCTCGAATGCAAAGCATGTCCTGTTTGCAGCCGTCAAACTTTTTGGGTTGACCTTGAGAATTTTTCAGCCCTCTGCTATGGAGAGGCATGTGCTGCGTGGGTGGAAGAAAGCACGCATGAGCCTGGTGTCATCGATTGCGGTTGGCCTGCCATGAGGTACCTCAAACAAACAAAATCCATCGAAGAAGCCTTCAAAGAATTGTTCGCCATAGGTGACCAAATCAAAGCCGCAGGCATCACAGGCACTGGGAATATAGAGGCATCCAAAGCGATGCTCGATGAGTTCGAAGACCCTACCTGAGCAACAAAGGTCCAATGAAACTGAAGGCAAAGATGCCAAGGAAAACAAACATCCAGATCCTCATTTGTCGTTGATTCTTCTCATCTCGTATGTTGCGATCGATGCATGCTTGATCCGAACAGACGCGTGGCTCCACGGACAACTTGATCGGCCGAAAGCAGATTCGACAATGCTTGTGGGGCTGGATTTTCCCTGTTGTTGACGAGACAACTTTGTTGGTCATTCGTTGCAGATTACTCTTCACTTTATTTGCGTCAACCATGCTTCATCACCTAAGGTAAAATCAATGTTCCATCAAACGGCTGCCCATCAAGCGCTTTCTCAAGCAGCGATAAGTCCCGGCCATCGAGCACTGCCAAACGAAGATCGCACGCTTTTGCCCAACCAACGGCAACGGGGTCAATCACGGCAGAGGCTCCAGGCGCAAGCGGTTCACCGATGCCGGTAATCTCTGCTAATTCATCAATCGACATTGTTGAGAAAGAGACAGCATCGTCGTGTTGACGTGGATCCTTGTCGAAGACATGACTTACATTGGTGGCGATGATGCAATGACTTGCACCAGTATCTCGGGCAAGTGCCACGGCTACAGCATCGGTTGTATGACCGGGCGTTGTACCACCCATGATCACGAGGTGGTGGGCGTCCATGAGGGCGGCAGCATCGCTTGTTGCCGCAGGAATGACTGGCGCTACATCGCACCCGATGTCCAGGAGAATCTGCTGAATCACTGTGGCATTGAGGCGGGTTGCGGCGATGCCGACTTCATCCAGACGTTCGGTGTCGCTGACGAGGGAACGGGCCAAGGTGATGCCTTCACGGGCAGGTAATCCGCCACCAACAACAAGTGCGAGGCGTCGTCCATTCCCTTCCATGTGAACAGCGAGTTGACGCAGTCGACCAAACCACTCTGTTCGCTGCTCTGCTTCTTCCGGGCGAAGGAGGCTTCCTCCCAAAGCAACAACATGACGAGTGGTCATCGTTCCGTCCTTACGCGCTCATGCTTTGAGCATATCCCATGAACGGAGGAAGAAACCTCAACCTTCCATTGTTCTGTAAGCCTCACCATAAGAGAGTTGAAGACCCCTCAACTACGCCCTACAACTGGAGGCCAAGCGATGTCTGAAGATGCAACTCTCGCTACGCGTCGCCTTCGGTTGAAACTCGCCCTCGAAGACCTGAGGGAAATGAAGGGTTTTGGAACCGAGCTGGTCACCCTCATCATCCCACCAGACCGCCACATATCTGATGCTCGCTCGCTGCTTCAGAACGAGCACGGACAGGCTGCAAATATCAAATCGAAAGGGACACGCAAGAATGTTCAAGGCGCCATTGAGTCGGCTCTTTCAACCCTTTCACGCTACAAAAGACCCGGTGAAAATGGCATTGCCATCTTCGTTGGTTCGATCATCATTGGCAACAACAAGAACCGGATGGTCAACGTCGTCATTGAAGAACCACCACAACCGCTTATGTCGTTTCGATACCGATGCGACTCTGTCTTCGAATTGAGCCAACTTGAAGACATGCTGGTCGATAAAAAATCGTATGGCCTGTTTGTCATTGACCGCAGTGAAGCAGCCTTTGGAATTGCATCTGGAAAGCGCATCCATGTTCAAGAGCACCTTGTTTCCAACATCATGGGGAAACACCGACAAGGTGGTCAATCCGCTCAACGTTTCGAACGACTGATCGAAGAAGCCGCCCACAATTTCTTCAAGCGTGCTACAGAACACGCCTGCAATTATTGGCTCCCAAACCTCGAAAACATCCAGGCGATCATTATTGGTGGCCCAGGAGCGACCAAGGATTTCGTTGTGAAAAACGATTACTTCCATCACGAAGTTGGAAAGAAATTGGCAAAGACGCATTTCGATGTTGGCTACTCCAATGAGAGTGGTGTTCGCGAATTGGTCGAAAATGCAGGCTCCCTGATGGGGGAAATCGAACTTGATGCGGAACGACAAGTCATGAATTCATTCCTCTCAGAATTGATCAAGTCCGCCCCACGGGCCACGTATGGTGAAATGATGGTTCGCAGCGCTCTAGAGCGAGGAGCCATCGACAAACTACTCATTTCTGAAGGCTTGAGAAAGAACACAATCACCCTACAGTGTGGCTCCTGCAAGCATGAATGGACCGCTACAATCGGTCGAATGGAGGCGTTGCCTGCATGCCCATCATGCGAAGCCTCAGGTGACAACGCTAAGGAACTCAACAGCGTCTCTTTGATCGATGAACTTGGAAAGATGGCTGAGCGAAGCAACACTGAAATTGTCTATATTTCAATCGATACCGAGGAAGGTTCTCAACTCCTTCACGGATTTGGCGGGCTTGCCGCCTTGTGCCGCTACCCAATGATGTGAGGCGATTCAATGCAGATGTTGAAGAGAATCATAGAACCTCTAATCGAAGCCGCGCTGAAAGATGTTGGCATTCAGAACAGTCACTGGAAAAACATGCTTGCTCCATCGAGGGAACTCGATCAAGGTGACCTTTCACTCCCATGCTTCCCTTTTGCCAAACAATTGGGACAAGCACCCCCTGCAATTGCAGAAGCCATCGCTGCCGCCATTCCGTCTCACGAAGCGATCGGTGAGGTAAACGCCGTTGCTGGCTACCTCAACATCAAGGCCAGTCCCAGTTGGCTTGCCAGAACCATCCTCGCCTCACCCCAAACTCACGGCCATCCATTCGGAGAGTGCCAGCCAACAGGGCGTAAAATCCTCATCGAGCATACGTCTGCAAATCCAAATGGACCCTTCCACGTGGGCCGTGCACGAAACGCGATTCTTGGCGACTCACTCGTCCGATTGCACAGACTCTTTGGAAACGAAGTCCGTGCAGAATACTATGTCGATGACATGGGGAAGCAAGTTGGTGTGCTCGCATGGGCATTGGCAAACCTTAGCGAAGCCGATGTTGAAGCGACACTCGAAGGCCGTGATGGACTCAACCCGAAATGGAAAGGCAAGGCTGACCACGAGCGAGTGCGGTGGTACCAAGCCGCACAAGTGGTTCGCCAAGAACGAGCCGATAAAGAAGCCATTGAACAGGAAATTGGACGCATGGTTCATGCCAGCGAACACGGCGACCAAGGGGTGCTTGACGCATTCGCCGCAGCCTACCAACCTGTCCTCGATGGCATGCTCATTACACTGGCACGCTTAGGCATCAGTTTTGACACATTCACAAAGGAATCTATGTTCGTAACGAACGGTGACGTCGGCCGGTTAATGGAACTGTTCCGAACCTTCGAAATACATGGCACGGCAGACAATGGGGCTGAATTCCTCGACCTCGGTGCAAGGGGCTTGAAGGGTAAAACTGAGTTCTTCTTCCGCCGTGGCGACGGATCTTCACTCTATGCCACACGAGACATCGCTTACCATATGTGGAAGTGGCAGCAATGTGACGACCTCATCAATGTCCTTGGTGAAGACCACAAGCTCCAGGCTAAACAGGTCGGTATGACACTAACAGAACTTGAACAGAAAGTTCCAGAAGTGCTGTTCTATTCATTCATCAAACTCCCAGAAGGCAAGATGTCAACTCGAAAGGGCAACGTTGTCTTCATGGACGACCTTTTGGAAGAGGCACAGGCACAGGCAGCGGCCGTGGTCGGTGCTCTTCGACCCGATTACGAACAACAGCAAGTAAACGAAATCGCAGATGCTGCAGGGAAGTCTGCCGTTCGATTCAACATCATCAAAGTCAGTCCTGAAAAAGGGTTCACTTTCCGTTGGGAAGAGGCTCTGGCGTTTGAGGGCGGCTCAGCACCGTTCATCATGTACTCGCACGTCAGGGCGTGTTCAATTGTCAGAAGGTGCCAATCAGAAGGTGTTGACATCGAGGCCGAGCTTGCAAAGGTAAACCTCGAACTTCCAGAATCCATGCCATCCGGCATGGTAGGGTTGTTGCGAGCGTTGGCAGTTCACAATGATGTCTTGGCGAAAGCAGTGAACGATCGACGACCGCATCTTTTCGCAAATCATCTCCTCCACCTATCGAACTGCTTCAATGCGTTCTATAGAGACTGTATGATCATCATTGATGGTGAAGTCAACACTGTGAATCTTCAAGTTTCTGAAGTCGCCCGTCGCATGATGCGAACGGGCATGGAAGGCTTGGGCATTGTGCCGATTGAACACATGTGAGTTCAGTCTTGGTCGCGTCGATACCAACCCTCTGGCAAAGCCATTGGATCAATTTGGCGTGCGTCCTTGATGCGACGAATAATTTCCATTCGCATTGCATCCATGCCGATGAATTCTGTTGCCGACATGGTCACTCGCCCTTTCGGGTCAAGCAAGAGAGGGAGGTCAGGTGTTCCTTCGGCGCCATCATCGCGCCACTCAGCCTCTGCCTCTGAAACTTCAGTCCACATATCGGGAAGTGGGTCAAGTAAATCTGCCTTTGAGGTTACAACCATCAAATCCGTGCCCGGCAACATCGCCTGTACATCTTCCAAAAGATGCATTTGTTCTTCAATTGATGTGCCGCATGCCTCGCTTTCATCCATCAAGAAGAGAACAAGAGAACCAATATGTTCCAGTGCTGCAATCGCTTGCAATTCGATGGTGTTCCGAGCTGTCCTCGGTCGATCAAGCAGACCTGGCGTGTCCACCATCTGATATTGCAAACGGCGGTGAGTGAAGTGCCCAACGTGGATTTGCTTGGTCGTGAAAGGATAATGGTTGACTTCCATTTTTCCTGAACTGAGTGCAGAAATGAATGCAGATTTACCGACGTTCGGGGCACCACAGACGACAATACAAGGCAAAACTTGGTCAATGGTTGGCAAACGCTTCAGTGTTTCACGGGCTTGACTGAGCCAGAGAAGCGAAGGTTTCACACGGCGCATGATCGAGGATATTCGGCCATATGCTTCTTTTCTGGCATCGTGCATCAAATCAGTCCGAGCCGTCCGGATGATCTTCTTGCTGTTTTGACCTGCGATGTTGAGCACCTGTTTGGAAGCCCATTGGAGCATTGAGAGGTGGTGTCGGTAATCATCACAACCAACGCACGCATCAATCATGGCGACGTCAAACTTTGGCGATTGGTCGAGCGAAGGCCATACATTCACCGTATCCATGAAGGTCGTTGCAATCACATCTGCTGCGGTCTGAACCATTCGGCTCATTTGCTTTCGAACACGGAACACACGGTCGGAGTCATCAACTCGGTCAGCTGCTTTCCGGGCACGGGAGAACGCTTTGTCGAGCACTTCGTCCTCGAGAAGGACCGTTGGAAGCGTTCGCCATGAGACTTTCATCTTCTTCCCCTGTCTTCTGCCGGTGGCCCACCCTTCAAGAAGACATACCCCCGAATGAGGAATTTTCAGCCATTGCCGGGAACATAGCGAGGAGCGAGGTTCAAGTAGCCTCGCCATGTACCTCTCATCATGGCGAAGAAGAAGCAGAAGATTACGCTCCCTGATTGGGCGACACAGATGTGGAAAGATATGGGTTCGCCTGCCCTCGAGGATGTCGCTGATGTCATCAACGGGGACCTGCTCAAGCGAAGGCATGGCCTCCGACGTGATGATTTCATTGAGATCTTGATGGACGCACGAGCACTCCTTGATGGTGAAAGCCCATGGATTCGTGGCCGTTTGCTGGCATCAGGCAAGTCGAGCATCGAATTGCTAGGCGAAGATGGCCAAACTCACTTCGTTGCACGTGAAATCATTGCACGCATCGTGCTTGTCGCCCATACCCGCCCCGCATACATCGATGACAAGGACCTCCTTGCCTTTGAGCGAGCTGACATGAAGCGTCGCTCAAGCCTTCATGAGAAGGTCGAGAAAGAAAGCAAAGGCAGCGATGACTCTCACCTCTGGGGTTGAGTAAATGGACATCCCAACGGGATGGGCCATCGTTGAGCACCGCTTGATGAGGGAATTTGAATTCACGGATTTCTCAGCAGCAAAAGCCTTTGTTGATGAGATCTCAATGTTGTCAGAAGACGCAAACCATCACCCAGAGATTCATTTCGGCTGGGGCTATGTCGTGATCGAATTGTACACTCATGATAAAGAGAAAATCACTGAGAAAGACCTCGCCTTGGCGCACAGCATCAATGAGACAATGGAAGTGTGACCACGATGCCGAGTGACCCAAAAGGACGAACTGAACCTGGCTACAGGAAACACTTGTTCGTGTGTGGTCATGAACGAGGTGAAGGTGCTGCGCGACCTTCGTGTGGAAAGCGAGGTAGCCTCGCACTCATGCAATCGATCAAGCGTGCTGCAAAGGAAGCAGGATTGACCGATGTCCGTGTACAGAAATCTGGTTGCTTGGACTTTTGTGAATTCGGAACGACGGCGGTCATTTACCCAGAAGGCGTATGGTACACATTGCAAGGCGAAGATGCAGTGGCGGCGATGGTGGAACACCTGCAACATGGCACCGGCGCTGAGGCCCATGAGATGGGCATGGATTGAACTGCGCTATCGAATTAGACATCTTCGGCAAGTTCAGACTCTTGCTCTCGATCTGTTGCCATGCAAGGGTCTGCCAAGCACTCAACAGGAAGAGATGCTGCCATTCCAGAACCACCAGGCTTGTCGTTGAGAACACCCTTTTCCACATACAGGCTTGGACCGTTGTTCATGAAGTAAACAGAACCACGCCCTGCTCGGGAATCTTCGGGCTGTGAGTTGTTGCCCGTTGCGCACGCATCGATGCAACCATCAGCGAAAGCGATGTACACACGACCCTCAAGGTCGATTGTGAGATCGTTGAAGTCGAGTAAGTTTCTGTTTGAGCCGCCAGCATCTGTTCGGCAATCACCACTGTTCAAGCACATGCTACCGATCTGCACGGGGTCGTCAGAAAGGCGATAGGTGTGGAAGATTGGGTCTTCATCGAGTGCGTTGAGACTGTAGGTCACGTAGATGTCATAGGATACATTTCCTGTCGCATAGTGAGGGTTTCCATCCCAGTTGTTCCCATCGATGTCGGTTGTATTCAGCACTTCTGCGTTCTCGCTTCCAAGGTAGGTGAAGGCGATTCGTCCCGGGTCACCTGCGTCAACCTGCGGGAATGCAGTCGAGATGACCTCGATTGGACTAATCCGGGTGCTTGTTTGCTCCCATGTGTCGCCTGAATCTGTGCTGCGTGACATGTAAATGCCAAAGTCTGCACCAGTCCAGATGTGATATGCATTGGATTCACTATCGGTAGCGACTTCTGAATTCTTTCGTGGATTTGGCGTCCCTGCGTCTTCACCCATTGTGCGTTCTTCCCAGTTGAGGCCGTTGTCTTTGGAAAGAATGAGGGTCGGGGTTGGCACGCGGGGAGTGACGTACACCGTGCCATCCGGAGCGGTGGTGATTGCACCATGAAGACCGCCATTTGTGGATGCGAGGCCGACGATGTCCCCTCCAACCTCAAACGTTGCACCACCGTCAAAACTGGTGAAACAAGAAATCCCAACGAGTTTGTTGAAACAGAAGTAGACAGCCGTTTCGTAGGTTGGGTTGAGTTGCCCCACAAGCCCGTATGCTCCGTCAACCCATGGCCCGGTTGCGAGCTTGATGTGATCGTTTAGTGGCGTAGTACCGGAATCGTGCGGGTTACCCATCCACGATTCACCGTCGTTATCAGACCAGCCAATCCAGGTCGATTCAAGACCCATCATGTGAATGTTGAACACTCGGTCTGTGACCGGGTCGACCCATCCATACGGATCGCTCGTGAAAGGCGCTTGCGTGATGTCTTTCGAATCGATCCATGATTCACCAGCATCGCACGAGCGCATTGGTTTTTCCATGGCAATGAAGAACATACAACCGCTGGATGTGATACCGATGCTGGGTTCTTTTCCAGTTTCACCTACATCACTGAAGGTGAATTCCATCTCAATTGGTGCAACCCCGACAGAAGCACCTGTTCCATCCGTGACAAAAATACGCTGGTCAGTCACCGTCACCTCTTGTTCCTCTTTCGCGACTTCTTCAGCACCAAAGCACCCTGATAGGGAGAGGGTTGCCACAAAAAAACAGAGCATTAGAGCCTTGGCTCGCATGGCTTGGCCTAACAGACCTCTCCATTTATGTTATGCATTTGAGGACTCGAAACAACTGACATTTTTCCAAGTGGAAAAGTAACACAACGTGTTAAGTCCCCCTCTATAGAAGGTTAGGCGCTTCAAAGTTTAACAGGGCGAGTCGCACCACATGCCTGGCACTTGAGGAGCGTGGTTCGGTCTTGCTTCACAAAGTGTGTATCGGGTGCGGAGCACTGGCTGCACTTGATGTAGGCATTGACGTAGTTTGCAATCGTCTTCTTGATGCGCTTAGGAGGGATTCGCCCCTTGAAGCGAGCACGAGGCCCGTCACGGGAACCGGAAGTACCCAATTCATTGAGAATGTACTGGTACACGTGATTGTCATCTCGATCCATCATGGAAACAACCTCATTGAAATTACGGAAAATCGTGTTCTGTCCTTCGATTAGAATTTGCGGAGGAGGCAATCGCCATCGTGAACGCGATGAGATTTCCTCTGGGATGTTCTCTCGTGCTCGGTCGAGCAGGGACTCGTAATCGAAGTCGCTCATGCGTCAATGCCTGTGCCGCTCTATCTTGAAGCCATCGGAGGCGAACTGGCAAAGGATTCATGAGGTTGAGTCATCAGCGCATCATGAGTAGTATGGTTTTGAGCATCGAAGAACTAAGAGCACAAGCATTTGGCATGCGAAAAGAAGGGTTAAATTCTCAACAAATTGCTGATGAACTTTCACTCTCACAAGACACCATTTCGTGGCTTTTGACAGAAGGTGGCACCGAGGACCGTCCGACCGATGTACGAATCGGCTGGCGGAGCATTGGTGTTCGACCTGAGCGCATCGCTGCTGTCGGCACGATTATGGCCGATGTCGCAGATGAAGAACTTGGCCTCGCAGACATCGACACAGTGGTCGGCATCTCGATCAACGGCATCACATTCGCTCACGAAGTCGCACGTAACCTTGGCGCAGAATTCACGATTTTCAGAAACGTCGAAGGTGAAGACGGACAAGGTGTCCTCTCCAACAAGTACGGCAAGGTGGCTGGAAAGAAAGTCGTGATCATTGACGACGTGCTCTCTTCTGGCGTGACGATGGGTAAAACCATCGAAGCGATTCGAGCAGTCGGTGGCGAAGTTGGCCTTGCCGTTGTGCTCGTTAACAAAACCACTCGGAACGAAATCAAGGATGTCCCACTCAGAGGCATCATCCGCGCCGTTCCTGTTTGAGGTGAAGATGCATGCACTGGGCAGATGTGGCGGCGAAGGCGCTGAGCCATAAGGGTGAGAAACACATTGTCTCAACGGGCATAACGCCAAGTGGTGAATTCCATATTGGCCACCTGCGAGAAATTCTCACCGGCGACATGATTGCCCGAGCCGCACGCAACGCGGGCCTTGATGTGGAATTCGTGTTCATCGTCGACACAGCTGATCCACTGAGGAAGGTGTATGATTTCCTTGGCCCAGAGTATGAACAATTCATCGGCCACCAGCTCGGTTCGATTCCCGCCCCTGATGCAGATGGGAACCCCGACTGGCCTCGCTTCGAAAAGGAAGGATGGACCTATGGAGATCACTTTCTGAAGCCATTTCTCCAAGCACTGGAGCAAATTGGCGTTCGACCGAGAATCATCGATAACCTCGAGTCCTACCAATCGGGTCGATTCGATGCCTTGGCCAAGATTGCTTGCGACCGAGCCGATGAAATTCGGGAAGCCATCGAGCGAATTTCGAGCAGGGAATTACCAGAAAATTGGTTCCCTTGGAGCCCTCTTGACTCCAAAGGATCACTCGATGGCGTGACCGTCACAGGCTACGAATACCCACTCGTCCATTGGAAGGACATGCACGGTGAGACTGGCTCCTCAGACATTTCCAAAGGTGAAGGAAAGTTGCCATGGCGAATTGATTGGCCTGCGAAGTGGGGATGGATTGGCGTCACATGTGAGCCATTCGGAAAAGACCACGGTGCTGCAGGAGGCTCATATGCGACAGGAAGAGAGATTGTACAAATCCTCGGCCACGAACCACCTCATCCGCTCACCTATGAATGGATCAGCCTCAAGGGTCAAGGCGCTATGTCATCATCTGCAGGCAACACGATTGGCCCAATCGAAGCATTGGACTTGGTGCCTCCAGAAATCCTCCGACTCTTGGTGGCGAAGTCCAAACCGAACAAGGCGATAGAGTTCGATACTGGCATGAGCCTTGTCAACCTCGCTGATGAATATGAACGTCTTGCTGCAAGGGATTTCGAGGCCGAATTATTGGATGATGGATTAAGCCGAAGGCAGCGTGTGCAGGTTGAAGATGCCGCAGGTGCCATGCGAATGGCCGCCGTCGAGGAAGGGATGGCCGCTCAAGCGACCGCCGTGACCTTCAGGCACCTCGCCTTACTTGCCCAAACCAAGTCGACTGATGATGGCGTGTGGGAAAGCCTACGCAATGCTGGTGCGATCACGGAACCAACTCAAGCAATGACCGACCGACTCTCCCGAATGCGAGCGTGGATTGCCTCGAAGCACTTCCCTGAAGAAATGAAGATCAGTGTCCTCTCAACTCCAAATGTGGAGGCATTGAACGACCTGAGCCAGGAAGAGAAATCCGTTCTTTCCACTCTTGCAGTTACGCTTGAGCAGTGTGAGTGGAATGCCACAAACATCGGGAGTGCCATACCGCAGTCTGCCAAAGATCTCGACTTGAGTCCCAAGATGGGCTACAGGGCTGCATATGCTGCGCTCATGGGCAAGGAGCGGGGACCAAGATTGGCTCCGATTTTGGCTGAAATGGAGCAAAATGAGATTGTCGATTTGCTCAAAGCATGCGCAGCCCATGTCGAATGAAAGGATGCAATCCATTGATATGCCACGCTTCCGATTCAAAGGATGGGCCTTTGTCCGCACCGAAATAACGTGATTTGACCATCACCATTCAAAAGAGGTGACCGTGCATAACCGAATATGGCGGGCGTTTATTGTCCAACCTGTGAATCAGGTGTTGAAGCAGCGGGGAAATTTTGTCTTTCATGTGGACACGACCTCACCGCCCAAGGCCCCATTACTGCAACAGGTCACGACTTGAATCAACTCAAAGAAGTCATTCGCCACCGTGAAGACCTCTCGATGGCTGAGAAATTCGACATGATTGCGAGGGTCGAGGAAGGTGCAAATCCAATCCTGCTCGGCATTGCTGCACCCGCTGAAGGCGAAGACATAGACTTAGCAAGCGCCTTTGGTACTGAACTGGAGGAAACAAAAACCACTCTGTACTCAAACCACGAATGGGGTCAATCACCAGCAGCGAGCGCTGCAGTTCGAGCTGTCGTGCGTGGAACCAACGGTTGGGATCTCATCCAAGCGGGAAAACTCGATTTGAGTGAAGGCCTCTTCCGTGATGCGATGGACAACGGCATGGAAGCATCAACTCACATCCACGATGTGGCGAGTGGTGAACACGATGGTATTGATCCTGATGCAATGCGCGCCATCCCTGTCCTCAAGCCGCCAAAGCGAAGTTTTTGCCCAAAATGTGGTTCCGACATTCACGCCAACACCATGCTTCAATGGCGCAAATGGAGAGACTCTTCTGGAGCAGTTGTGTCAATGCAACTTGAGGCTTCGATGGAAACATCCCTGATTCAAGTCGCCGCTCATTACCTCAACGTCATGCAGGCCATGAAAGACGAGCGCGACGATGCAATCTCCAAAGCTGCTAAGGGCGATCCAACAGTCATAGAAGCCAAACTCCGTGAACAGTTGGAAAAGTCAATCCGAAAGGAACTTGAAAAGGAAATCCGCGCAGAGATGGAAACAGAATTCAAAGGCCGCTCAGCAGCAAGTGCTGGTGCTAGCGCATCCGATTCACCAAAGAAACAGAGCACCAGAGGCAAGCCAGATTCGGCAAAGAAGGCTGCTACGAAGGCAGCATCTGATACAAAGAAGAAAAAGTCGAGCGGTATGTTCGGACCGAAGAAGGTTAAGAAAACATACGAAGGAGAGGCTGGCGGCAAAGCCGATTGGTTCTTGAGCGATGCATTGGATACAGTCTATGACCCTCATGGCACAGGTAAAGCCATCAAACCTGCTACAATTCTTGCGCGCTCAAGTGAAGGCAATGTGAGGGTCCGAGATGTGGTCCGAATTTACGACCTCGAAGGCGAAGCAGGCATCAGTGAATTAGCGTGGACAAGTCCACTCACGAAGTACATCATCGATGCTTACAATGCGTGCTGATCTCAGTAATGAACCGTCAATCGACGAGGTTCCAATGGACCAGACATGGCTGCCTTCATTGCTGCAACCTCCATCGCTGCCCCTCGCAATGTCGTGACAAATGGAATGTTGAGTTCAACAGCAAGCCGTCGCATCATGTTCCCGTCACGCACTGCGCCTCCGGACACAGTTGGCACGTTCACAATGAAGGAGACCTTTCCTTCACGCATCAAGTCGAGGGCATCAGGATGCATCTTATCCGCTATTCTATAGGCAACTGTTACCGGGACGTCGTTGGCGCGAAGCACATCACACGTACCTGGCGTTGCATAGAGTGTGAAACCAAGTTCAACCAAATTTTGGGCGATTGGGACCAAGCGTTCCTTGTCGTCGTTGCGCACCGTCAAGTAGGCTCCACCTTCACTTGCAACAGGCACCTCAGTGGCAATTCGTGCCTTGAGGTAGGCCACGTCTGCAGATACATCGGAACCGTACACTTCACCGGTTGACTTCATTTCTGGCCCGGGGGCAGGGTCGAGCCCTCGCAGTTTGATGAATGGGAACACGGGTGCCTTCACGCAAACTTGACCGGTTGTCCGCTGAGGGATGGTTTGCTTGGCGAGTGGGATACCAATGGTCACATTGGCTGCGATTCGAGCCATTGGCAGCCCTGTGGCTTTCGCAACAAACGGTACAGTTCGTGAGGAGCGTGGATTCACTTCAAGGGTGTATAATTGATCGCCTTGTATGGCAAACTGGATGTTGAAACATCCTTTGATGTTCAAACCCAGACCGATGGCTTTGGTTTGCTCCTCAATCCTCTTGAGCATGGAGTCAGGAATGTTTTGGGCAGGAATGAAACACGTCGAGTCACCTGAGTGAATGCCAGCTTCCTCAAGGTGCTCCATGATGGCTCCAATCAAGACCTCTTCACCATCTGCGGCTGCATCGACATCGATTTCTGTTGCATGGCCAAGGTACTCATCGACGAGCAATGGCTTGTCAGGTGCAAGATAGGCCTCACGCAAGTAAGCATCTAATTGCTGCTGATTGGCCAGAATTTCCATGCCCCTTCCACCAAGAACATACGATGGTCGAATAAGGACTGGGAAACCAATGAGTTCAACTGCAGCCCGAACGTCATCAGAAGTGGTTCCTGTCGCACCTCGTGGCATTTGCAAGTTAATTCGCTTCGCAAAGGCTTCGAATCGCTCACGGTCGCTTGCTTCGTCAACCGCATCGCAAGAGGTGCCCATAATTGACAAATCAAGCCCTTTCGGGGCGAGGAGTGGAAGGCGGTTGTTGAGAGGCAAGGCGAGATTGATTGCAGTCTGTCCGCCAAATTGGAGGAGGATTCCATGTGCCTGCTCACGGAGCAAGACTTCTGAGACATACTCGAGGGTTAATGGCTCGAAATAGAGCCGGTCGGAGGTATCGAAATCGGTCGAGACTGTCTCAGGATTGTTGTTGATCAGCACAGCATCCTTTCCAGCGGCTCGAATGGCCTTCACGGCGTGAACGCATCCATAATCAAATTCGATGCCTTGCCCGATACGAATTGGACCGCTCCCCACGGTGACAAGACGTTCCTTTGTTCGAGTTTCAATATTTGGAAGCAAGTCTACACCAACCTCATCATCGATCTCGTAGGTTGAATAGTAATACGGAGTCTTAGCAGCAAATTCTGCAGCACATGAATCAACCATGCGGTATCGAGGGTGGAGACCTAAGCTGTGCCTTCGCTTCATGACGGCCTCTTCATCAAACCCTGGTTGCAGTGACTTCGGCCCAGTTGCAGGGAAGCCAGCCAACGCATCGGCAATGTGGGCGTCACTGAACCCGAGGCTCTTCCAAGATTTGAGTTGCTCTCGGGTGAGTTCCGCAGGAGTGGCATGCAAATCGGTAATCGAACGCTCTGTACGAGCGATGTTCTCGAATCTATAGAGGAACCAGCGCGTGATTCGTGTGATTTCATGGACCTTTTCAACCGACCATCCACGACGGAATGCCTCGATTAAGGCACCCATGCGTCGATCGGTTGCGACACGGCACCATTCAACGAGGGTGCTGTCAGGGAGTTGTGTCAACGCCCGCTCTGCCATGCCATCGCCTTCGCTCTCGTCCGCCCGAGTCAATGGACGTGGGTGGGCGCAGCCTTGCTCCAATGAAGCCCAAGCCTTGAGGAACGCTTCTTCGAAATTGCGCCCAATGGCCATCACTTCGCCCGTGGACTTCATCGAAGTCCCAAGCGTCCTGTCGGCTGTTCGAAACTTGTCAAAGGGCCAGCGAGGAATTTTCACAACGCAATAATCGAGGGTTGGCTCGAACGCTGCAGTGGTGCCTTCCCCTGTGATTGGGTTCGGGAGTTCGTCAAGTGTGTAGCCAACAGCGATTTTAGCGGCCATACGAGCAATAGGGTACCCCGTCGCTTTGCTTGCCAAAGCAGACGACCTTGACACACGAGGGTTCACTTCGATAACACGTATCTCACCAGTGAACTGATTGAAGGCAAATTGAACATTGCATCCGCCCTTGATGTTCAACTCACGAATGAGTTTGAGGGCTTGGTCCCGAAGGATTTGGTGATCTGCATCAGAGAAGGACTGCAAAGGAGCGACAACGGTCGATTCACCAGTGTGAACGCCCATTGGATCAATGTTTTCCATTGTGCACACAATGGTGGCGTTATCGGCGCCATCACGCATGACTTCGTACTCAAGTTCCTGCCAGCCGAGGATTGATTCCTCAATCAACACTTGATTGATTCTGGAATTTCGGAGGCCGAGTGTGGCAATTTCGACAAGTTGTCCAATGTCCCAAGCAGTACCACCGCCCAAGCCGCCGAGGGTGAACGCAGGGCGAATAAGAATCGGCCAGCTACCGATTTCTTCGGCGGCAGCAAGAACTGCTTCCATCGTGTTGCAGGCAATGGCTTCAGAAATTGGAAGTCCAATTGACTCGCACACTTCATTGAACAGTTCACGGTCTTCTGCTTTGTCAATTGCATCAAGGTCAGATCCAATCAATTCCACACCAATTCGATCCAATGAGCCATCATGCGCCAATTCACTTGCAATGTTCAGTGCGGTCTGACCGCCCATGCCAGCAAGGAGCGCACATGGCTTTTCGATTTCCAAAATGCGTCGAACGGTGTCGGGAATCAGCGGCTCAATGTAGATTTTGTCAGCCATTTCCGGATCGTTTTGAATGGTAGCGGGGTTTGAGTTGACAAGAATAACTTCGTACCCGTCCTCCCGTAGGGCTTGGACCGCTTGGCTTCCTGAGAAGTCAAATTCTGCAGCTTGCCCAATTTTAATCGGGCCGCTTCCAAGAACCATGATGGTCTTCAGATCGTCTCGGCGAGGCATCAAACAGCACCTCCGAGATGTTCGTCAACGATTGAACGGAATCGCCCAAACAAAGGGGCGGCGTCGTGAGGACCCGGGCAGGCCTCAGGGTGAAATTGAACGGTGAAGGAGGGATGGCCAACGAGGTCGAGGCCTTCCACAGTGCGGTCATTCGCATTGACATAGCGGACTTGAACCTCAGCACCATGCATGTTCTCCCCCGGAGGTGAACACGCACCTGATGGATGAGCAGCAAGCATACCAGCCTCTGGATCGGCGACCGCAAATCCATGGTTCTGGCTTGTGATTGAAACCGAGCCTGTGACGAGATCAACGACCGGCTGGTTAGCACCACGGTGACCGTAACGCATCTTGTAGGTTTGAAGCCCCGATGCAAGACCCATCAATTGGTGACCGAGGCAGATGCCCATCACTGGCATTCGATCACGGACGGCTTTTGCCAACGTAGCTCTGGCCTGTGTGGCTTTACCTGGATGGGCGGGGTCGCCAGGGCCGTTTGAGCAGAACAAGGCGTCGATTTGATAGTCATCACGAAGCACTGAAAACGGAGTTTCAGGTGGGCACCAAACCACTTCGAAATGCTCACATAAGTTTCGGAGAATGTTGTACTTGATACCACAATCAAGAGCCCCCAAGCGTGGCAGTGGACGGTTCAAATCATCCAAGGCGCCGGGATTAAGAATCACGGCCTCGTTGATTGAGACATCATCAACAAGGTCCTCGAGTTCAGGGGATGTCAGGTTCGCCAGTTTGGTTTTGAGAAGAGCCTCGTCTTCAACAGGGCCAAAGACACACAACACCGTTCCAAGTTCACGAACCCTGCGGGTGATCGCACGAGTGTCGATGTTCTCAATCCCTGGCACACCATGGGAACGGAGCAGTTCATCCACAGTTCCAATCGAAAAGCGATGGTCTGGTTGTGACATAGCATGGCGTACAACCACGCCTCTTGGCCACACTGAGTTCGACTCAGATGCCCCGTTATGGACGCCGTAATTACCAATCAATGGATACGTGAACGTCAAGACCTGTCCTGCGAATGAAGGATCGGTCAATGACTCTTGGTACCCCATCATTCCCGTTGTAAACACCAATTCACCCTCGCCATGGGCACGGGCGCCGAAGAGAGTCCCAGTGTAGCGGCCACCGTCAGCGGTCAACAGCAACCCATCGCCACGAGCGCCTTGGGGTAATTCTTCGCCATTTGTGAGACGATCTGCTGCATCAAAAAAGGAAGGAGCATGAGCCACACCACGTCGGTTTTGGCCGGGACTGAATGAGCCAGAACCAAAATTGACTTCCGACATCAGTTTTGGTCGAAAACGGACACCCATAATGATTGGGTTGGAAACCGAATGACCAGTTTGGTCGAAAACAGTGCTTATTTCGTGCCAAAATAGACCGACTGCAAGCGAGTAATCGGGTGCTTACTCTTCTTCACGATCTAAATCCCTTACGCGCTTGCCGCTTGCCGTCGGCTGGATGATTAATCGAGCATCATCAAACGACCGTTCGCTTCCAGATTCACCATGCCATGCGTCCAAAAACAGGGCCAATGCGGCGACTTCCGAGTGAGGTTGATTTCCAACGGCCAAATTGTATTGACTGTACTTGTAAACATCACCTGGAACTTTCGCACCACCGACGATTACGACCATTGGGCGATCTCTACGAATGCGAGGAATGGCTTGACGGAAGGGTTCTCCGTACATGGTGAGGTGAACAGCGACACCAGGTTCCCCGTCACCTGCGTCCTCTTCGACAAAACGACGCAACCAGCCCATCGGCCCCTGAACATGCTCACAAGACATGCCTGAGCCGAATCGGTCAGCCACCGATTCGAGGTTCTCAAACATCTTTGAATCTTCATCACCTGCGAGTAAAAACCGGTCTGCACCAAGGGCACGACTCACAAGCGCTAGGTGGGTGGTAATGCGAGGGTCCCTGCCAAGGCGGTACCCAAGGCGCAATACATCCAGTCGCTCTCCTGACATGGTCATTCCACCCATTCATCGTTCATCAAAGCGACGCGTGGTCACTCCGTGACATCGGCTTCGGAGTGTGCACCATGTTCCGAAGCAGTGTTGTCCGTGATGGTGATGCCTCTTGATTCGAGGAATGTTTTCACCCAATACAGGTGCCAAGCTTCCACGAGGAACTTAGCGCAAAATGTGACGCCGATGAACAATCCAAGAAGTCGACTGGAACGCCAAAATCCAACTTGTCCCGTAATTTCGTCACCGGTGAGGCCATAGAAGAGTGGCTCCAAAACGAAGAACCCACACACGATGAGCATGGCTCCTGAGAGAAGGGAATTCATCAATTGGCCCTTTTCTTTAGCCGTCGAGGTAAGGCCTGATGAAAGAAGACCGAACAAGCCAACAGAGATTGCCACACTGAGGTAGTTCAATTCAAACAAGAAGGAGGTAGCGAGTTCGACATCATCGCCGCCCTCAGTGATCAAAACCCACCAACCAAGAATAATCAAAGCGATGAGGATACCACCATAGTAGCCTTTTTTGTTGATGAGGGGGTAGATTTCCTCGCTGCTACCCACACCGAAACGGGACATCAATCTGAACGCAAGTCGTATGCCGTGCTCGTCTCCGGCACCTGCCACATAACCATCGGAATTGGGATTTGATGGATGAGAATCATCAACTCCCCCCTGCGACATAGGTAGACTTCACAGCCACAACTTATCAATTCTGTCACCGTCCGAGGGAACATGGAGGCAACCTTCGGACCCAATTTGGAACGCCGAAAGGAAATCTCTGAGGGATTACGTCGAACGGAAGGCGGTGGCTTTCACGTCATGGGCGTGCTCAACATTACGCCAGATTCATTCCATGCAGCAAGTCGCTTGGCCAGCACAGAGCAAGCGATTCAAACCGGCTTGAAAATGTGGGAAGATGGAGCGAAATGGCTGGACATAGGAGGTGAATCAACACGCCCTGGCGCCGAACCAGTCTTGCCGAAAGAGGAGATAGAACGCGTCGTTCCGGTGATTCGAGGCCTCCGGGAAGCCAACCCCTCCGGATTAATTTCAATCGACACGAGGCGACCAGAGGTGGCTCGAGCGGCCATCGAAGCAGGGGCTGATTTGATCAATGATGTCTCAGGACTTCGCGACCCACTTATGGTCGAACTTGTCCTCCAGACAAAGTGTGGCGTTTGCATCATGCACATGCAGGGCGAACCTGGAACGATGCAAGAAAAACCATCCTATTCCAACTGTACGCAGGAAGTAAGTGAACAATTACTTGAAACTGCACGGGCGCTTAAATCCGCTGGCCACCCCGAGGAATTGATTGCCCTTGACCCGGGAATTGGGTTTGGAAAAACGCTTGATCATAACATCGAATTGTTACAGAATCACAACCAGCTTCGAGGCATTGAAGGGTTTGCATTGTTGTGGGGCGTCTCCAGAAAATCAATGATTGGTGAATTGACGGGGCGTTCGAGGACAAGCGACCGCCTAGCAGGTACGCTTGCGATTGCCGCACTTGCGCATTATGAAGGGATTGACTTGCTCCGTGTGCATGACGTTCGAGAACACGTGGACATGCTGAATGTGCTTGATGCACTTGCTTAATTGCCCAATCCGCCGAGATAACCAGCTGCTGCAACCCAAGCGCCAGCCATGCTCCCAAGGTTTGTCAGAGCAGTGACCAGCAAAACACGCCCGGCTCGGTTCGACCAGAACGCGCCCAGATCATCCATTTTCAGGAAATTCTGCAAATCTTCTGCTGTCGGTTCCCTAAGTTTCAATTGCACGTAGCCGGCAAACCACCCTGCGGCAAGCGTTGGATTCAGCGAAGTGATCGGTGAAGCGAGTGCGGCAGTGAGGATTGCAAGTGGGTGGCCACGAGCGATAATACAGCCAAGGGCTGCAAACACTGCGTTAGCAGCCGTCCAGACAGTGAACAGGGTCAACAAATCCTCTGCCTCACCCTGGGAAGCGAAGTAAGCCACCATCCCCATTACCAAAACGGGCAGAATCCAAGGAATGGCTTTTGCAAATCGACCGCGTTTCGGCAGCACTTCAAGTTCCTTGAGTTCGGCTTCCTGAGGCTGAGTGGATTCACTCAAATGAGCCTCAATGCCCTTGAGATGGCCAGCGCCAACAACAGCGAGAATTCGCAGGTCGCTGCCTTGTTCCAGCGCAGCGATTTTCCCAGCGAGGTAGGCATCACGTTCATCGATAAGAACGGCTCCAGCACCCGGTGAAAAGGTCTTGAGTTCTTCCATCAGGGAACTGAGCAAGTCCTGATCCTCAAGCAGTTGTGACACTTCAGGTGCATCTTCATCCTCATCATCGCCAAGAAGGGACCAGAGAATCTTGACCTTCTCAAAGAATTTCATCCGCTTCCATGCCCTTCGCAATGTAGTTTGGATGTCACGATCGATGAGGGCAACCTCAAGGTTGGCCTCTTCAGCAGTTTTGACTGCTGCAAGCAATTCTGCCCCTGGTTGTTCACCCTCATCAAGGCCCATTTTGCGCTGCTCTGCAGCCAACAAGGATTGGAGCATCACGAGAGGTGCTTTCCCTTCTTTGACCACCTTGAGCAACCCTTCCTTGTCCAAGCGACGGTTGGATGTGAGAGCAGTGTGGCGTGAAGAACATAACTCAACAGCGACAATGTCCGGTTGAAAAGACTCGATTTGTGCTTTCACAGCCGCCACACTGGAACTCGAGATGTGAGCCGTACCAATGACACGAACACGATCTGAGCGATCAAACATTGGCGGTTCAGACATCAGCCTCACCTTCCTCGGAAAACAGCGATTGAAGTTCCATCGTCATTGCCTCAAGAGCGGCACGGCTGGCTTCTTCCAGATCGTCTGGAACGTTGTCAAGCAGTGATTCAAACAAGATTTGACCGCCTGCAAGCGCTTTATGTCCGCCTGCTTGGCCCTGCTTCCAATGCTCTGACAACATCCGCCCAAGATGAATCTCGGTGTTTGTAGTACGCGCCGAGAGAATCACCTTGTTGCGTCGTACGCCATACACAACCACCGAATCAACACCCTCGGTCGGGAGGAGGAAATCTGCAATCTGGGCTAATGCATCACGATTTGGTAGGCTCGAGAGCGGAGCGAGAACTGTGGTTTGGAATTGCTTGCGTTCTTGGAGCGCTTCAGCAAATGCTTCAAGTGTTTCAACCGAACGCGGCGGCTCCTCTATAGAGCGCATCATATCATCGTCAACCCACGCATTCAACCACGAAAGGGCACGAATGTCGACTGGATTGAAGTGCCGAGTGAAGCCAAGGGTGTCCGTGCGAATTCCAAACGCAAGCGCTGTAGCAACCCTTGGTGTCATTTCGAATGCTTGCTTCATCAAGAGGCTGGCCACAAGTGAGGACGTCGCTGAGAACTCGGGGTGAACCATTGAGAGATCCGCCGCAACGCCTTCTGAAGCATGGTGATCGATGACGATATGGGGCACGCAGTCCTCTGGAAGGATGTTATTGGCGCCAGGGCGATGGAAGTCCACAGTCATGACAACCGCAGCATCACGAAGGACATCATTGACTTCCCAATCGAGAATTAACCGTCGTGCTGGAATCTCCAACACACGCACCATGGCCCGGTTTTGCTGGTGTTCAATGAGTCCACCGTGGTAGAGGTTGGGATTCAGACCCATAGAGGCACACAGCTCAAACATTGCCAATCCAGCACCAAGCGCATCTGGGTCGGGATTATCGTGGCAGAAAATGGCCACATTGGAGCCTTCAGGCACTGAAGAGAGGTAGTGGTGGAGCACGGAGGCACCGTCTTTTCGCTCCCATGAGCGAATGCGATCTTGCATGGCTGAGAAAGAAACATCATCCACGCTGATGAGGTCGACGCCATCGCCTTGTAATGGCAATGTGGTCAAAATGGGAACATCGCCCCAATGGTTCCGAATGGCTTCCAACGGTTGCTCACTCTCCAAAGCGTTTGGATCAATCAAGAGAATGGCGGTCGGCGTGTGTGAATCTAAGGGCAACGAAGACAGTGGCATGGCTGATGGAAGTGCAATAATTTCACATTGTTCAATGGGCTCAGTCTCAGGGAGTGTCGAAGCTAACCCAACCAAAATACAGCGTTGGCGTTGCGCACACCACCGGCTTAATCGAACAGCGAGAGGGTTAGAACCAAACACCAAAAACATTCGAACACCAATCCGTTGACTCGCTGTAGGGTCAGAAATCCATGCTGTAGTTCTGATGGTAGTGGTCTGGAACATCAACCAATTCACGGACCTTTGAACCCTTTATTCCAGCCACGATGTTCGCAGGAATCATGAGAATGGCTTTGTTCCATGTCGTTGCTTCAGAATTGTAGAACTCTCGACGATCTGCAAGACGCTCTTCGAGCCGGACCAGTTTGTGTGAGAGGTCCATGAACAACTTGTCCGCTTTGACTTCAGGATAAGCCTCGGACAGTGCGTTGAAGCGGGGCGTCATTTGTGCAAGTGCATTTTGTGCCTGATTGAAATTACCTAAGTTCTTTGCAATCAATGCACCAGAAGCAGCCTGACGGGCCAAGAAAAGTTGCTCGAAGAATTGAATCTCGTGCTTTGCATACCCTTTCACAATCTTGTGAAGGTTTGGCAACATGTTGTACTTGAGCAAGACATCGCTTTCATAGTCCTGCCAAGCATTGTCGACGTTGAGTTCAAGACTCACAAAGCGGTTCCATGTCGACCAGATGTACAAAAGACCCACTGCACTGAGGAGGGCGCCAAAAAACCCGGCAAAGATGAGCACAACCATACCACAAGGATGGTGCCCCGACCTATCAATGATGTGGTAGGCGCTACAATGAGGCAACATCTTGAAGCGAAACCGCATGGCATGGCTGTCGTGAGCCTGCATGTCGATTGAAGCAATGATTGGAATTGCCCTTGGTGTGTTCCTCATTGCGTTCGCATTCGCTCCTGTTGGCATGGGCGGAGGGATGCTTTTCGTCCCTTTACTCCACTATGGAGCAGGTTGGGACATCGATGGACGAATCATTGCTGCCTCATTGACCCTTACGGCTGTTGTGAGTTATGGCAGCGGCTTGGCCCATCGGAGAGAAGGGCATGTCGATGATGCAATCGTCAAAACTGGACTCTATGGAGCGATTCCTGGCGCCATTGCCGGGGTGTTCATTGTCAGCCTGATTGGCGAACACCTCGATGATGTGTTCAAATTGCTCAGCCTTGTTATGATCTTCTGGGCCATTCGTAAATCCATGACAAAGATGAATGCGGCGAGTTCACAAGAGGAATTGAAGGAAAATGGTCAACAAGCGGAAGTGGAAAGAGTGCCTCTGCGACTTGGGGCTGCAGTGGGGGGAATGCTGTCGAGCGTGTTGGCGATTGGCGCTGGCGTGATCTATGTGCCCATCCTTCGGGCCTTTGGCCACCTTGCCCCTCGTAGGGCGATCGGCAGCAGTTTGCACTTCATGATGGCCGTCATACCGATTTCGATTGTTACCCATGTGGCATTCTTGCCAAGTGATTCCATCGAGCAACTGACCAGTGACGCCCCGTTCATTGCTGGGTTAGCATTGCTCACGTTCCTCGGAGCACGAAGCGGTGCCCACTTTGGAATGAAACACCTTTCTGAAGCAAGAATCATGCAACTCTTCCTTGGCCTCATCATCATCGTAGCCATCCGCTACGTGATTGATCTTAGTGGATTCTGAATCAGTCTTCACCAGTCATGTCTTCCGTGGCTACGATGAAATCCAAGGCAGACGAATCTTCCACTGCAACAAGACCACGTATACTGTGAGCGTCTTGTAACTCAACCGTTGGTTTTGCTACTTTCACTCGTGTGTTCCCAAGCGACAGCACATGTCCAGGACTGACAGGGAGTCGCCCCTCAGGCAACCAGAGACCCAATGCACCCATCTCGACATGATGAACGACGATCAATGTGTGACCGTGCTCATCCACTTCCGATCGAACCACGCGCAGTGCCTCGCCATCAGGAATCAATCGCTCACTTGGTTGCCAATCATTCCATGTGTCTTCCAGTGGCGCGTTATGCAAGTTCGCACGTTCACCAATAGCCTCGATTTCCTCACTAAACGCCTGTTCAGCATCGGACTCAATGTTGTTTAGACCATCGAGAAGATCACGAAGCCCTTCATGATGTAAGGCATCAATTTTCGTCATTGCCGCATGGGCCATGAGCAACAGTTCAGCCAAAGCTTCCGTTTCTCCTTCGTTTTCAGATTCATGCGCACACTCCATGGCTTCATCAAGGATTTCGAGAGCCAAGCCAGGCTGATCAATCGACAAGAGGGCGGTGCCAATCGCTTTCAGAGAAAGACACGCAAGTCCTTTATCGCGTGCCACATACTCATGGGCTGCTAAAATGTGCTCTTTTGCTTCAGCAAAGTCGTGGTTGAGATGGCGCGTGATTCCAGACATCACAAGATACCGCAACCGCTCAGCGCCAACCGAGAGGGCTTGACGGTCTGCGGTTTCGAACAATCGAGCTGCTCGCGCCCAGTCATCTGAACTTGTTGCCAATAAGCCGAGTTGATGCATTCCCTGCATCTCTGCATGTTCATCGTCAATAAGAGTCGCCGCTTGCAAGGCTCTGGAAAGGTGGAGGCGAGCAGCCCCTTTATCGCCTGCCATTTTGGCCATCAGTCCCAAGGCAGTCTCTGTCCGTTGAGTATAACCTGCAATGGCTGTGTTTGCCAGTTCAGCATCCTTTTCACCAAGAGGGGCCAAACCAAGTCCAACCGCTTCCAAACTTTCACTGAAGGCCAACATCGTCATTCGATACGCACCCTCAACGTCGTTTGAGTAAGTTTGACTGGAAAGCCGAGCAAGATGAGCATCCAATTCCACCATTGGAGCACAAATTTCTGGCAACTGGCCAAGTGCTTTCTTGTGTTTGGCTTTGATCTGTTCACCGTCTAAGACGCGTCGTAGCGCTGTTGACAAGACCTCTTCGGCCGCTGGTTCGGATTCCTTTGGCGCAGGAGTTGGCTGGGGGGTTGATTGGGGGGTTGTGATCAACGAATCGACCATCCACGTCAATTTGGCTTGAATATCATATTCATTCACTCGGCTGATAGCGTACCTCATTTCCGCAGCACGGATGCGTCTCGATAAACTGTTGAAAGCTGATTTCGATTTGATTGAAGACAACTCGGCAAGCCGTTGCATGAACGTAGAGGGAGGGCATGTCGTGTAGCCAAGATTGGCTTTTTCACCAGTGGTTGTCATCTTGAAATCATCCGTGACGAGAACCACGGTTTTCCCTTCACGGGTGAGGGTAGAGGCGAGCACCATCAAAGACAAATCCACATCTTGAGGCGAAGCACGCTCACCGATGAGTTTGCCAAGGCCTTTGATCTGTGCTTCGTCAATTGGCACCGTGGTGAGGATCGGTGCAAGCGTTTCGAGCAGGAGCGGTTTGTTTTTCCATCGTTGGAACCGTACGGTTCGAACCTCATCATGAACGCCGGGCGTGACACAGAAGGTGTGTTTCCCACCATGTGCCATGGCTTTGATGTCCTTTAGAAAACGGTCCGCAGCAAAAGAGCCCAAATGGATGAAACAGTTGGAATCGATGACCCATGTATGACTCATTGAGCAACACTGAGCAACTCGGTTCTTAGGTTCTTAGGGGTCAATCAATCACTAAGACTGGGAAAGATACAGGTCGTTGGCCTTGCGAAGAATTTCAACCGGTATTTGGCCACAATCCGATAAACGATGTTTCGAAGCGGAAGCGGTACGAGCCAAGCAAACGGAAACAAAACCCTGTAGTGCCATTTGAGGTACAGAAGGCAGCGCACAGCAGCCGAGGAACGCATGTATGGCCGGCCATTACGAACAAGATACACAGTGTCTGCTTGTTGCATCTTTTCGGGGAATGTGGCAATGATGGCCTGACCTTCTTCGCTTTCAATCGCAATGAATTTCATGCTTCCCGATTCGGCCAAACGAGGGTGTAAAAACACAGCAGAGCGAGTGCAGAGTCCACAGTCTCCATCCATCAGCAGAAGATCAGTCATGTACCTCACCTTCCAAAGGTAACAAGTGCCATGTAACGACTTCAACCCCTTCTGATATGTGGACCAACTCCGGTTGTGTTGCATCCTCAATGCCAAGATGGTAACTGTCCACCAGCGTGTTCCTCACCACATGAGCGGTCGCATCGGCATACCACCACTTCACGTGATGCGTGTACCCGTGGCGCAAGCGCCCATTATGAGACGTGTAAAGGCTGTAACGTTCGAATAGGAAATACTCGAGGGTTCCAGGTTTTGCTTGTCTTACTTCGGAAGTCTTCTTGGAAGAACCCACCAAGCCTACACCACCTTTTGTTCGGGTGGATGACCATGCATAGCCTGCCTCGAGTGTACCACTAACGGAGGCCTTAGCGTGACGGTAAGCAAGACCATACCTTCGGTTGGCATAGAAACATGTCACTCGGCTTTGTGCATCCAGTGTCAGGAAGAAGACACCTGGGATGCCATTCTTGGTCACGTATGTCCGAATATTGAATTCACCAAAGGTGGAGATTCCAGGAACAGCAGGCAAACGAGCCGGCCTTACCTTCTCCATCACAAATGGGATGCAACCAATGTAGGCTTTGCCTTCATGCAGATCAAGGTCGAGGCCTGCCGGAAGGTGTCGTTGCAAAACCTCGGGGTCCACTGACCAGTGCATGAAGGTAAGTTTCTTCCAATTCTGTCTGAGCACAGACCGTCCTTCTGGCATTGGAAACGGGATGTGGTCGACGCTAAGACCGTCTCTCCTCGTGACCATGTTGGGCCATCGGCGCAGGGGTCTTGAACCATCCCTCATTTCATTCGTTTGGGACGATGGAAGTCACAGCAAGGGTGTCGATTGGGCCCTTTCCACCCCAGGTAGCAGCGACGCCCGCAGCGCAGCCAATCGGGGCCATCATCATGCAGAGAAGGAGGATGGGTGTGGAGACATACATCGGGCGCTTCGCCTCGAGCATGCGCAACCAAATGAACCTGCCAAGAAACATATCGAAAGCCAAGTAGTGAAGCCATCCAAGAAGAATCACATCTTCATCCGCAAACAGGTCGACCACAACAGAGGGCGTTGGCATGTCACTGCCAAGTGCAAGTAAGATTGTACCGACTTGGGGCAATGCAAGGACAATGTAGGGGACTAAAAGCGGTAAAAAGCAGAACCGAAGATCACCGACGAAGCGTTGCGTCAGCTCGTGGTTTGGTAGAAACCACATCAACAACCAAAATGGAAGAATCCACAGTGACGAAAACCAAAACATCAGTTCTGTGAGATCCATGTTCATTCCTCTTCCTTCATTGCAGCGATGTATTTCATCGCATCAGTTCGCAAGAACCGAGCATAGAAAGCTGGCAGAATCACAAGGCTCGATACAAGGGCCAAAGCGATGGCAACGACGAAGGCTTGTCCAAACAATCGCAATGGGAGCAACGATGAGAGGTTGAGAACAGCGAAGCCTCCAGCGGTGGTTAAGGCGGCCATCCACATCGCTCTGCCAGTGGTGGCAGAAGCGTTCGCAACCCAATGGTGAGGGGTCGCGAATGGATCGTGCTCGACTTCTTCTTCAAGCCGGATCGAAAAGTGAACAGCATAATCCACACCAAGACCCAATGAAAGAGCACCTATGGTCACGGTTTGTGAATTGATTTGATAGCCAGTGAAGCCCATTAGACCGTAGACCCATCCGACAACCATCATCAGTGGAATCCAAGAAACAAACCCACGAGCTGCACCTTGAACAACGTCCTTCTGGCGCACGGTGTGAATGCCAACCAGCATGAAGAGAATAACCACAGCGACAATGCCTGTGGAAAGAATGGCAGAGTCTGCGACATCAGAGGTGGTTTGTGCAAGGATGAGACTGCGCCCTCCAACACGGAGGGTAGCATCACTGTCGAGTTCACCCTCTGCATTTTCGAGGGCGTCAATCATTCGATCATTGAGATCAATCGTGGCCTGCCAGTCGAGGGTTTCCGCTTGGAACGAAAGCACTGTTTGTTGACCATCGGAAGCAAGCACTGAGGAAGTCAAGTTTCTTCCAGCGGTCGTTTGCAGAAGATAGTCGCCCAATTCATCCCATGTCGAGAGGTTCTGGTCATCGAGATTCGTAATGAGCGCACTCAACGCTGAATCCCTCACCTGGGCTTCGGTCAGTACATTCCACAAGCCACTCGGAGCGCCGCTTACGTCGGGGCTCTCGAGCAAGACCTGTTCGGCAGCAAGCCAGGCAGCATACCCATCTGGCGAGAAGACGTCAACATCGACCACCACATACAATGGCGACCTGCTGTTTTGGAATTCGTCCGAAAGAAGAAGGAAATCCGCTACCACGGGGACTTCATCATCAAACTGGTCGCGCTGGTCAAAGCCAACTTCGAGTTGTTGGAAACCAAAGAACATCGGGGCTAAAAGGACCACTGCGATGATGCCTACCTTCACAGGGTTTGCGGAGAGTCGAGCCAGACTGTTTGCGATTGGACCGATTGAAATCGCACTTGCTTTTTCTAACTTGAGTTTCTTTGGTGGGAAGATCAACATGAGGGCAGGGAGTGCTGTAATGCTCAACAGGTAAACGAGGAATAAACCGATGGCGATCACTGTACCAAACACTTGGAGGAACGAAAGCGATGAGAACCTGAAGGAAAGGAAACCAACCATGTCAGTGAAAATTGCAATCACCAAGGCAATGGAGGTAAGCACCGTTCCACGACGAACGGCAAGTTGCCTTGCCTCATAGGAGAAATCCTTCAATGTCTTGCGAACTATAGAGTCCTTGGAGTCGAGGACATTCAGTTCTTCCCTAATCCGAATGACGACGTGTAAGCCGTAGTCAACACCGATCGCCAGTAAGAGAACTGGGATTGAATTCATTGCTGCATTAAACACCATATTCACGCCAAAGAATTGCAACCACCCTGAAAGGCCATAGGTAGCCACAATCGCAAGAACGGTGAGTGATGTGACGAACATGGTGTCGCGCACGGACCTGAAGTTGAACCACAAAATCACAGCTAACAAAAGGAGTGCGGCACTGGTGAGTGTGCCAATTTCTTTACCGAGGTTGGCGTTGGCACCTTCGCTAAACTGAGAAAACGAGAAACTGCGCAGGCTTTCTTCTGCTCCGTTGGATTGTAAGTCGAGGACCATCAATTCAGACCAGTTGTTGATCATCGCTTGGACATCTCCAAGGATTTCCAAATCATAGTCCCCAGGTTCCGTGCTAACCACGAGAGTGGTCAAGACGGGTCCTGATGAGTTCCATGGATCAGTGGTGCGGTCAGCAACGGGCAATGAGCCCAGAATGGCCGCACGGTAATCGATGGATTGTAAGCCTGAGAGGAGTCCAAGTTGCCCATTCATGGGCCCTGTTACGGCCATAATTTGGCCAATCTGAGGAGCAGAGCGGTTGTCCGTGGCTGCGTCAAGCATTCCAAGCATTGCTCCGAGCTGTGGCGAAAGATTCGCACCACTGTCCAAACGAGGGAGCCAATCCGCTGGCGTACCTGCGTTCCAAGCGAGTAATTCCGTGCCAGTCATGGCCGTTGCTGCTGGAATGGTTTCTGCCGCAGCGGAAAGGTTCGCAAGTGCCATAGTAAGGTTACCATCATCTGCTGTGAGCACATCATTAATTCCGTTCTCCACGCTCGAGATCCAATCAGCACTCACTGGGTCTTGGTACAGTTGCCACTGATAGGCATAACCGGCCATACCGCTGTTGGCTTGTGTGCCAAACAGGGGATAGTGGTAAGGTGCAAAGTTCTCATCGTCAATCATCCTCGCTTCGATGCCAGCCAAGTATTCCCAAGTAGCGTTCGTCTGAAGTGATCCCGCTTCGATGTCGTCGATGATCCGAACAAAATCGATGGAGGCTTGGTACTCTCGTTCAATGTCCTCCAATAGGCGGACGTTTTCATCATCAGGGAAGAAACCGTCTTCACTGTTATCGAATTGAAGGTGCATTCCACCGGAAGCAAGGATAAACACGGCAAGCATGACGACAGCGAACACCGATTTTGGGCGGTTCACACTTGCGTTGCTCATTGCTTCAAATGGATTCATCATAGGCTTCGCTTTGACAACTTGCATTTATATTGATGTATAAACAGCCCCGGAAGGCAGTCAACTCACGCACGAGAAGTTCGACCCGAAGGGACAATGCACACGTCGCAAACGCTGTTCAAATTGATTCGATGATCATGGCAATGCCTTGACCGCCGCCGATGCACGCAGTGGCGACACCATACCGTCCCCCGCATCGCTTCAATTCATGAGCAAGGGTGAGCACCAATCGAGTCCCAGTTGCAGCAAGCGGATGGCCAAGACCAACAGCGCCGCCGTTGACGTTGACTTTTTCGACTTCAATGCCCAAATCTTTGATGCATGCAAGGGCCTGTCCGGCAAATGCCTCATTGATTTCCCAGCGGTCAATGTCTTCCGCTTTGAGGCCAGCCTTTTGGAGAGCCTTGAGCGAAGATGGAACTGGACCGTATGACATAATGGCCGGTTCAAGGCCAACAATGCCCCACGAGACAATGCGTGCAAGAGGTTCATCACCGTCGGCTGCGGCCTGAGAAGCAGACTTGATGACCACGGCTGCTGCTCCATCGACAATGCCTGATGCGTTTCCTGCAGTCACAAAGGATTCAGGACCAAAGGCAGTTGGAAGCGAAGCGAGGCTCTCTTCTGTGCAATTTTTGACCACGTGGTCTTCATCAAGGTGGGTGATGACTTTGTCGCCCCTTCGGCTTTTGATGGTGACTGGTACGATTTCTGCTTCGAACAGGCCCGATTCAATGGAGGCTGTGGTTCTGGCGTGGGAAAGAGCAGCAAATGCGTCGATTTCTTCACGAGTCACGCCTTTGCGCCGACACAATTCGTCAGCAGTTTGCGCCATGAACAATCCACAGGTCATGTCTTGCAAATTCGTCATCATGTAATCTTCCACTTTTGGAGAGCGTCCCAATTTCCAACCTTCACGGCCACCACGCATCACGTGAGGGGCCTGACTAAGGTTTTCCATTCCGCCAGAAACAACGGTTGATGCTTCTTCCAGCATGATCATTTGAGCACCTGTGACAATTGATTGAACACCAGAACCACAGATGCGGGACAGGGTAAGCATTGGCACTTCTTGTGGGATTCCGCCTTGCAAACCCGCATGACGTGAGCCGTAAATGGATTGAGAACATGTTTGAAGTGCGTAACCCATGACCACATGATCGACCGAGGCCGGGTCGGTTCCGGTTGCTTCAAGAGCGCCTTTGATTGCAATACCACCGAGTTCTTGAGCGCTGACGGACTTGAGCAGGCCACCAGTTTTTCCATCGCCACGCTTACCGCCAACCCATTCACAAAACGGGGTGCGGGCACCGCCTACAATCACAACATCTTCTGCCATGAACCGGCGAGCCCAAACAGGGTCATGAACCTCACTGTCACAACCACAGGAGCATGAAACAGCCTGCCACTGCGGTTAAGAACGGTATGAACATCAATTCGCTTCTCGAGCGGAGGCGTGCGATGTTCGCAAGTTCAGTCCCTCGCTTGAGCATCGCAGGCATGCCGGGTGTGTCGGTACCAACCATGTGCAAGCGAGCATTGCTGACTGGAAGATTGTAGTTTACCTTGCTCTTTTCTTCTTGAGACCAAAAGGTGCCATCGTCGTTCCCTTCAAGGGACGGAGGTTCAAAATCGACAACATCGTTGACACCCGGCCATTCGAGTTCTTCGGAAGGGCGTGGCTTGACCATGCCTAAGGCATAGACTGGGTCGCCAATTCGTAGGGCATGAATCGTCCAGCGATGGCGGAGAATGTTGCCACCGTTGTACAAGCGGCCATGTTGCAAGCGCCAATATCCATCCGACAAACTCTGACGATGCGTGGTTGTCCATTGTTTGACGAATCCACCAAAATCTTGGCGCTCGAAAGTCGAAGGGCGGACATAGATTCCACCCGTTCCATCATGAAGAATGAATGGAACACTCCGTTCATTCGATCGGACATCGATCCACCGGTTCTGAGTGCGGCGGCGTGGCTTGCCGTTTCGCATGACCACTTTTGTCTCTCGAATTTCCACCTCATACTCCCACCTGTACGCCACACAGCCCGGCACCATCCGCATTGGGTGGTGGTCGACGAGCACATCAATGCCACCAGAGAAGGTTGGTCGGACCTGACCAACGAGTTCACCTGAACCAACTGCTACTGAGCGTGCTAAGGCCGTCGAGGTATCCATCATCACTGATTGTTGGCGTTGAGCGAAATAGCCCAATACCATCCATATGACGCCTACACCAATCGTGATGTAAGGGAGCAGCAGCAATCTGTCATCGCTCGAATCGACTGAGGATTGAGCGCTTGCGACGCCGAAGTAGGCCAAGCTAGACATCCCGGTGAGGAAAATCAGCAGAAACAAACCATAACTCGAAATGACGGCTGGTTTAGGCGTTCCTATTTTTGTGGGATGTTCTGGAAGAAGTTCATTGCTTGGATCGGGGTGATAGGGACGTGGTAGGTACCATGATTTGGGCCCCGGGGCAGGATAAACCCAACTATTAGGGTCGCTCGTTGGCACATATGATTTCTTTCCATAGAACCAATCTTCCACAGTAGTTCCCGAAATAAGGGCCTGTGCTTCCAAGTCCTCAGGCTGTGGGTTTTTCTTCCGCATGGCGTGTAATTTGGATTCAAGTCCGGTCGGTGAAAGCATCGCCAGAACGATGAACATGCAAAGCGAGATGATGTACCCTTGAGGTTGAAAAAATAAGGCCCCAATCATCACGCCGATGATGATGACCCACCACACCCATCCTTGCCAGGTGTACGGCACTGTGAATTTGAAAAAGCCCTGGTCAAATTCGACCTGAGGCTTTGGGTCCATGCTCCTGTGTGCACGGCCCATGTTATGGTTCTTCCACTCAAAGGGCCGCAGGTGGCTCAATCGGATAGAATACCTACAACCTTCACCATGATTCGCTTGTCCCGGCAACCGTCGAATTCAGCATAGTGAATTTGTTCCCATGTCCCCAAATGCAACTCACCACCCCGGACGGCCATTGTGACCTGTTGGCCAAGCAATTGCCGTTTCAAGTGTGCATCTCCGTTGTCCTCTCCTGTGCGGTGATGGTGATACTCCTCACCTGACCGACCCTCAATGCCATAGAAGGGTGCAAGGTGTTCCAACCAGTGGCGAATGTCATGATGAAGCCCATATTCCAAATCATTGACGAAGCACGAGGCAGTAATATGCATCGGGTTGACCAAAACAAGTCCGTCAACTATGCCACTTTCTCGAATGACCCGTTGGACGTCTGCTGTGATGCAACGAATTTCGTAGCGTTCTTTGGTGTTGATCCACAATTCTTCAACATAAGTTGCTGCTGTGCCTTTGACAAGGGTGCCCATAGACTCGTAAGGAAAGCGACGGTTGTTGATGGTTAAGGTGTCATGCCGTAGTTTTTCTGGGATTGAAAGCCGTTGTTTGCAATCATCAACGGAATCGCCACAATTGCCATGCAGATTCCATTGCAGATTACAACACCGATGGTGCCAATCACTGTAACTGCGCCACCGAGGTCTTCATCCGTGATGACATCATACTCTTCCTGGGAAATATCACCATTTTCCAGCATCTCATCATAGTCCAAAACGATTTGAAAACTTGCGATTGTCGAAAACGCAACCAAGGCGATTGCCCCCATGACGATGTACACGCCTTGACGATTGAATTGCAACATTTGGACGCCACCAAAGATCATGCCACCATAAGCCAGAATATTCACTGCTGCGAGGGCAAAAGTCAGGCCATTCCCTCCAGGACCCAAGGTGCCAAAGGCTTCTCCAAGAATACTCAAACTGGCATAGATGATGACGAGGATGCCAATCACTTTTGGAGCCGAAGATGGTGCTTGTTGGATGATAATGGGTTGCTGACCATAGCCATATGGTTGGGAAGGAGCTCCCATAATCATTGGTTGTTGTGCAGGTTGCATTTGGCCGGCCTGTTGACCTGGATGGTAGTGATTATTCACCACATTGCCTGTGTGTAAATTCCCTCCAACAACACTGTCTTGCATGGATGGAGCAGGATCTGATTGTTCAAATTGGTCATGGGCCGGAGCAAGAGCGATTGGCGATGGTGCATTCGTGCCCTCAACGTTGTCCGAATCGTCATCCCATGGTGAAGATTGCATGATTTACGCTAGAGCAGCAAGTAAATGAAACATCGTATCTTCTAAACAGGGCTGTGTTGAAGAGGGAGGGCCTCGTGGGTGAAACAAGGAGGGCGTGATATGTCGGACATACTGGTTGTGTACAAAAAAAACTTCGAAGCCGTCCACGATGCAAGCCTTGGCATCATCACCGAAGAACTTCAACGGTGCAGTGAAGAACGTGGCGGCCTACGTATCGATATTCGTGCACGGGAGCGTGTGCGTCGAGCTGATTTCATCGGCCGTGACCTCGTCATCGTCTTAGGCGGTGACGGTACCCTCACGAGTATTTCACACAACATCGATGCCGACACGCCAGTGATGGGGGTTAATTCTCACCCAAGGGACGGTGATCCGGAGGGGAGTTTTGGTTTCTACATGGATTCAAACGTCGAGACATTTGCAGGCGATGTGCGCCAAGCATTGGAAGGCACGGCCATTGTCAACGATTTACCACGTCTGCAAGCCATCATCGATTCAACCTCTGGCAACCGATTCACCACAGACCCTGCAATGAATGACCTTCTCATCGCCAATACCCATCAGTATGCTCCGAGCAAGTATCACTTGCGCAGGGGTGATGAAAAGTGCGAGCAGCAAAGCAGTGGATTGCTGTTTTCCACCTGGCTCGGCCAAGGTGCGTGGCTAAGCCACGCCGTTTCCAAAGACGAACTCAATTCATTGAAGGGAGTTGTCAAGCCAAATGAAATCGATGATCACTACTTCGTGGTGGCAAGAGACCTTCCTCATGAACATCGAGCAGCGATGCCATGGGCATGGATGGACTGGACCAAGAACGCCACAACAATCACATCAGACATGCACAGGGGCTATGTCGTCCCTGATGGGTGGGATGAAGTTCATTTCAATAGAGGTGCAACAATCACGGTGAATACAAATGCACCAAGACTCCGCCTACTGACGTTCCGTCAGAGTATGAATGAAAAATTAACATCGTGAGCAAGGCTCACAAGAAGTTGAAAAGTGATCGAGACCGTTTTCGAACAAACGGTGTAAAAAGTAAAGTGGCATAGGCCAAAAAAAGAGGTGGAGACTGGAGTTCGACAAAGAACTCCAGCCTCCGGTTTTCTTAGGAGGTGATCCATCTGCAGGTTCCCCTACA
>ERZ767114.183-NODE-183-length-42810-cov-3.987714_pt1 | contig 42810 bp, 32 predicted proteins | sample MGYA00374952_ERZ767114 | MGnify/ENA primary metagenome ERZ767114 (study PRJEB28939, sample SAMN06267156) | marine metagenome | isolation source: Columbia River Estuary | place: USA:Columbia River Estuary, USA | collected 2012-05-05 ... | reverse complement strand
CTTTATTGACGGTCATATTAGCTGTCATGAGCGTACTTCAGATGAATGTACAAAACATGGCTGTAACCCTATTGATCATTACCAATATGCTCATGCTGAAAAATGGGGTAACAGCAATTACCTTACATGCCAGGCTAGTTAGGATGGCACGCAATATGAGCACTTACTTAGATGAAGCTGAGAGAGAAGGGAACGTTGGGCCATCTAGCTACAAGAGGTTTATGTCTAAAGTTAAGGAGGAATCCTAATGGCTACCTCAGCAAAACGAAATAATGCGCTGAGTGGTGCCCAACACAATGTGGGTAACACTGCAGGCACCGATTTCACAGGCACTATTAGTAGCAGCTCTAGTCACGTTAACAGTGTTCAGAGGAATCTGATAGAAACTCTTAAGATTAATGGTGTTGATCCAGACTGTCTTAAGCCTCCCTCAGATGATGGGTACGCAATTGTTAACTTCCGCTACAACACAAATTTCATAATGCCCTACAAACAAGCAATGATTGTTATGGACAATATGAAAAATGCCGAAATAGCTAATTCGTCATACAACACAGACAAAATATCTAAAAAAGCTGCAGACAATATTGAGATGACAACTATGAGTACTGTTACTTATGCTCGTATTAAACTAGCCAACTTATTAGGAGTTCCCTTATCGGATATTCCAGAGGACTTTACCTATGCTAAACCTGACCTCGGACCAGAATGATGCGATAGCAAAATTCTGGTCATTCATGAACGACAAAACCAGGACCATTATGGTTCTTGAAGGTGCCGCTGGTACCGGCAAGACTACAGTAGTGGAAAATATACTGCAGGATTACCATAGCCAAGCAAGGCTCAATGCTTTAGTCACTAACGGCATTGGTGATCGCTTTATGGATTACCAAGTTACTGCCACAACAAACAAAGCGTCACGAGTAATTGGTGATATTACTGGACAGGAAAGTGGAACTATACATTCTTTACTGAACCTGAAGGTTGTTTTTGGTCATGGTCAGAATGGTACATTGGCTCCACGTAAGAAGGATCAATCACCGTCATTTAGGAATACTTTGTTTATCATTGACGAAGCCAGTTACGTAAGCCAAGAACTCATGGACTTTATTACAAAGATAATTCTGCAAAGTCCAGCTAGCGGCCAAGCAGAAAAAACTTGGAATAAAGTTCTGTTCATAGGTGACCCATACCAGCTGGATCCTCCAGGAGGGACTGCAGAACCAATATTCGCAAAGCATGCTACAACAGCCACACTAACTACGGTTAGCCGTAACTTTGGACCGATATTTGATTTGGCTGCTAAGTACAAAGATGTGCTTGCTAATGGTGCTCCATTTCCTAAGATACAAGAGGTTCCTGGATTCATTACTTGGGATCAAAAAGGACCTGACTTCAAAGACAGATTGGATATTTGCTATTCAAAATACCATCACTCAGATGATGCCAAGGTACTGGCTTACACCAACCAAAAGGTAATTCAGTATAATTCTTACATCTCAAAAGCTATTCTAGGCACTGATGAAATTTCAGTAAACCAGATCATGTACACGAATAATCCAATTCCTTCACAAAGGAATGACAGCATTTTATTCAGTACAGATGAAGCAGTGAGTCTTAGTACTATCTTAGATCATCAAGCCTCAGTTCATGGCATACCAGGAAAGATGGTTCAGCTAAACTTAAAATCTAAAAACCATGTAGCTACCCACGGAAGCCAGTCTTTCTTTCTTCCTGACAGCCAGGACAAGTTGAAATACGTGCTTAGTGGCATGGCCGCTAGGAAAGAGTGGAGTGATTATTTCACTCTAAAGAACAACAGCCTGGATTTGAGACCCTCCTATGCGTGCACTGTGCACAAGTCACAGGGAAGCTCATACAAAGAAGTGTTCATCGATTTGGATGATATAGGCACATGCAAAGATCCTAAGACTATGGCACGGTTACTCTATGTAGCCTTCTCCAGAGCATCTCAAAAAGTCCACATATACGGCAACTTACCTAAGGAGATTTATAATGGGTAGAGCAACAGTACGAGAATCAATCATAGCAGCGTTGATTGGAAACCTTTTCACAAAAAAAGTAGAAAAAATTAACAACATGCTGAAGACCATATTGACCAGGGAATGCGTTATACATAATGCTACTGTTACCTCTGTGGCTTACAAAGGTAAGTTCTACAGCATTAGACGTTTCGACAAAAATACTGGTTTGTTCCAGCCTGTTAACGACAGGCCTATGATTACCAAAACCATCAGTGAATCTAGTAAGCCAGCCTTACTTGAGTACATGGATGCAGCAGCTGAATTAAATAGTGCTGTGGTTGAGGCAAACATGGTACTAATTAATCTGATCACTATGGTTAACCACATTGCTGATTTCAGGAAAGTACTACCTGAATCTCTGCATAAGTATGTGGATAACATAGATGTTTCTGCTTTTGAAAAGGACAGCGCTCGGCGGCTAAAGGAAAAAGATTTAGAAATGCTGTATCAGCTGTTCACAGAAAAACTAGAGGAGCTTCAAATACTCCAAATGGAAAACCTTCTTATTACGGAGTAGCGGTATGAAACATATCTGCTTTCAGAAAAATACTAAGTACAAAATAGCTTTGCTGGTTCTAGACAGTGCTTTGGTGAAATACAAGCTACATGATTATTACGTTAGTAAAATGGTAGCAAAGGGAATCTCTGAAGCAGATGTCATAGCGTTTAGTTTGAAACAAACCACTGCTAAAAAAGTCTCAGCAGCCGACGTTAAAGAGCACTTGGTTAATCTTATGCCAGCAATGAATAAGATGAAAGTTGAGTATGCTATCGTTACCGATTCTACTTACTTCAAGAAGATGACCGGCTGCAAAAAAGCAGAAGTAAACCTGGGTTACATAATGCCCTGTGTGCTTCCTGGCTATGAACATATCAACATACTGCTGGCGCCTATCTACACTCGTTTTATTTACAACGACACGTTGGCAGGCAAAGTAGACATGGTGATCGATGCTTTACACAATACCATGTGTGGAACATTTCAGAACCTAGGTAGCGGTATTATTCATAAAGCCGACTACCTAGAAAAGCTACCAGAGATTGAAGCTTTCCTTGATAGCTTACACCAGTACCCAAGACTCTCATGTGACATAGAAGCATTCTCATTGGAGTTTAGCAAAGCCGGTATTGGCACCATTGGTTTTGCTTGGGATACCCATAACGGTGGTGTAATCCTATGTGACTATTTTCAACTTCATAAGCCAGTAGTAATGGATGAAGATGGACAGATGGTAGAGGCTGTAATTAAGGATGGTAAGTACCCGGTGGGTACAATTTACGGGGAACAGATAAACAATTTTAAGGTCAAGATGCTACTGAAGAAGTTCTTTGAAACCTATGAAGGAACTCTGGTGTTCCACAAAGCTAACTATGACTTGAAGGTGCTCACCTACGAACTGTGGATGAAAAACTTACTGGATACAGAGGGAATGATTGAAGGCATTAAGGTTTTGACCAAAAACTTTGATGACACAATTATTATCACTTACCTGGCCACCAATAACACCATGGGAAATAACCTTAGGTTAAAGGACAATACCCACGAGTTTGCCGGTAACTATGCCCAAGAGGATATTAAAGATATTCGTAAGATCTCCAAAAAGGATTTGCTCAAATACAACTTGATAGACTGCCTATGTACAAACTACTTATGGGATAAGAACTATCCAAAAGTACTGGCTGATAATCAGCTAGACGTTTACAACACAATCATGAAACCAAGCGTAGGTGTTCTACTGCAGGTAGAGCTTACCGGTGTACCATTGGACATGAAGCAAGTACTCAAAGCCAAGGCTAAGCTGAACCTAATCAAGGACAAATGGCAAAGCATAATCATGAACTCAAAAGAAGTTGTCGAGTACACTGATATACTGCGTAAAAAAGCATTGGATAAGGATTTTGAGGCTCGAAGAAACAAGGCCAAGAAGCCTGAGGGAATCAAGGAAAAGGACATCAGTCAGTTTGGTAGCATGATCTTTAATCCTAACAGCACAACTCAGTTGGCAGGTTTCCTGTATGGGCACCTGGGCTACCCAGTCCTAAGATTTACCAAGTCAAAAGCACCATCAACTGACAACAAAGCACTAAAGCAAATATTGGTGTCTTTGAAAGGTAAGCCTGGAGAATCATTAATGGAAGCCTTCTGTAAGTTGGCGGAGTTAGGAACGATCCTGAGTACCTTCATAGAAGCCTTTGAGAAAAAATCTATCCTAAAGTCTGATGGCATGCATTACCTGCATGGCAGCTTTCATTTAGGAGGGACAGTCAGTGGTCGACTGAGCTCATCAGACCCAAACCTGATGAATCTTCCCAATAAGGGAAATCCTTATGCGGCTGACACTAAGGCATGCTGTGTGGCACCACCAGGATGGTTAATCATAGGAGCTGACTTCACTGCTCTAGAAGCTAAAATATCTGCACTAACCACAAAAGATCCTAATAAATTGAAAATTTATGAGGATGGTTATGACTCTCATTGCCTCATGGCTTACACCTATTATGGTGATGAGATGCCTGACATTGTGGACACTGTAGAGAGCATCAACAGCATTGAAATTCTATACCCTGACTTCCGTAAGGAATCCAAGCAACCTACCTTCCTGCTCACTTACAAGGGTACATGGATGGGTTTGATGAAGAACCTAGGCTTCTCTGAGGAGAAATCCAAGAAAATTGAAGCCAATTACCTGAAACTTTACAAAGTATCCACTGATTGGGTGGAGGTAAGGATCCAGGAAGCTTCTGTGACCGGCTACGTGACGCTTGCGTTTGGTCTTCGACTAAGAACACCAAGACTGGCCAAAACCATGCTAGGGAGCTCTAAGATCCCCTACGAGGTACAGTCAGAAGTAAGGACTGCAGGTAATGCTCTGGGACAGGGTTATGGGATGCTCAACAATAGAGCAGCTATCGAGTTTCAGAAACGTACTTGGGATTCGCCATACCGTCTGGACATCAGACCTTTTGCTCACATCCACGACAGTCAAATGTTCCTGGTAAGGGACAAAGCAGGCGTAGTTGAGTGGTTTAACAACAACTTGATTGAATGTATGGAATGGCAGCAGTTACCTGAGCTACAACATCCTGTTGTGAAACTAGGTGGTAAAACCTCTGTGTTCTACCCAAGCTGGGCTGAGGAGTACACCATTGAAAATGGGGTATCTTTAGCAGACCTGTTAAAAAGTATTAGCGACCAAATGTTGGCTAAAGAAGACGCACACAAAAAAGCCCAATCCACTGAGTAATTCTCAAAAGATTGGGCTAATTTTTGATATTGATTTGAGTAAAGGAGATAGATTTTGATGAATGATGTGAAGAAAATGATTCAGATAAGTGGGGAATCGATTCCTGATTATGCCAATTACTTTACTATAAGTAAAGGGCAAGGTAGTCACAAGCTGACAATTGAATTTCACCACAACATCGAGGATAGCCCCACAGGACAAGAACTATTCTCACTAATCGAGGAACCTACAGTCGTGGACAATAACCAAATCAGGTTCATGTTGAACAGCGCTAATGCCAAATGTCCTACACGAGGCACGCATGGTGCAGCAGGATTTGACTTATACGCAAGTAGTGGAGGATGGGTTTGGGCAAACAGTTATGCCACCTTCAATACAGGCGTATCTATGGCAATTCCTCCACACCTGGATGGACAAATATGTCCTAGATCAGGACTAGCCTTTAAAAAAGGCATAGTGGCTGTTAATGGAGAGATTGATCCTGATTACAGAGGTGCTGTTAGTGTTATGTTAGTTAACCACACTGATAAAGACTTCCATGTAGCTATTGGTGATCGTATTGCCCAGATAGTTTTCAGGCACGTATCAACCAATGCTGCACTAGTCGACTCATTAGATGAAACAGCCAGAGGCACCAACGGCTTTGGATCCACTGGTTATTAACCCCTATAAAGAGAATCTATAATGCAAAAAGTAGAAATAATCATGTTCACCTCAGGTGATTCATGCCCGGGTTGCAAAACCATGAAACCAATTGTAGAAAAAGTTGAGAACGTTCGAGTAGTCGACGTTCGAGAAGATCACAAGGAGGCGCGCAACTACTCAATACGTGGTGGCTTGCCTGTATTTATTAAACTAGTCAACGGTGCATTCCAAGAGCGTGCTGATGGCACTATGACACCGGCTCACTTTATTAATTGGGCCAGTCATCCGTAGGAGGCTACATGCACATATTGGACCCTGAGCAGCTATTCAGTGAAGTTGAGCTAGATGTTTATGACTGTCCCATGCTTCCCAAGGAAGTAGACAATAGAGGTTATCTCTATGTGGTAACAGACACTGCATTCCCTGCCTATTTTAAAATAGGCAAAACACAGAACATGAAGAAACGGTTAGCTCAGTACAATCAAGACAAGCCTTACCCAACGACCAGACTACACGCAATAAGCGAAATGTTTGAAGACGTAGGGCTAGCAGAAAGAAACGTACTACAAGCTGTTTACCGGTTCATATCACCAGTAGCAGCAACAAAAGAATGGTTCACTATAGAACACATTGAAGAGATTACTCAGCTAGCAACTGACGCTGAAGGATTCTTCATACATAAACGCTAGCTAATGTGAATAGCCATCTGTCTGGACAAAGTCCAGACAGAGGCCTATTCACGTTTGGAGGAAAACAAAAAATGTCTGCTTCTATTAAACTGTACAAAATACACACCACAGGAAAAATTGGTTACTGGGAGTGTGTAGCAACAATGCCGGTATTCCCAGAATACCCAGCAACTCTACTGATGAAATCAGCTGGTTCCCTGGATGCCAAGTATGTTGAAACAACGGATCACATTAAGGGTAAGAACATTGGCAAAGCCAATGAAACAACTCCTTATGAACAGGCTCTCCTAGATATGGCTTCAAAAGCCAGAAAGAAAATGGACAAGGGTTACACTGAGAGTATGCCGGCGGCAGGAGAAGAAGCTACCAATACGCTTGGTTACGAACTCCCGCAGAAAGCAGCAACCCTAAACTGGAGCAAAATCGACAAAGATGTTGATTGGGAAAATGCCTACGCCCAAAGAAAGATTGATGGTCACAGAGCTTTGGTTAAAAACGGTATTATGTACTCTTCGGGTGGAAAACCTATAACCACATTGCCTCAGTTCAAAGGCTTAGGCTCTTACCTCCATTTAGATGGAGAGCTTTACCTTCATGGAAAATCTCTTCAGGAGATTGGTAAGTTGGTTAAGAAGTACCGCCCGGGTCAGTCAGAGAAAATTGAATACCATGTCTTTGACATTGTCTCTCCCAACCCATTCCTAGATAGGTACATATCGTTGGAATACTGGTTCACGCATGAAAACAAACACTCACAAATAAAGAAAGTTGAGACTTTTCATGTAGGTAACGCGAGTCAGCTAAGAAATCTTCATAACCAATTCATAGCGGAAGGCTATGAGGGCACTATGTTACGACAAGGAAAGAATGGATATAAAGGCGGAGCCAGATCCAAGGATATTATGAAGATAAAGGACATGGCTGATGCTGAGTATCTGATAGTCGACGTAATTGAGGGCAAGCCTGAGACAGTAGGTAACGAAGTATTTAAGGTAGCTATTTTTGTTTGTTATGACAAAGCAACAGGGGATAACTTCAATGTCCTGTCCCACGGAACCAGAGCAGACAAGCATAATCACATGCTGAACAGAGATACAATTATCGGCAAGAAACTAACAGTTCAGCATTTTGGCTTCACTGACAAAGGCCTACCAAACCTACCAGTAGCTAAATGCTTTAGAGAGGATTTGTAGCAGGGACTCCGTCCCTCGCTGCGCGTTCTTGTTTGGTATAGAATTAAATAGAAAGCAATAGGAGTGCGCACGATGGAAATACGACGATACAGCTTCAGTCCTGTTGAGCACACTGCAACAGAAAACAAGTACGGTAATTACGTCCGATACAGTGATGTGATAAATTTAAGCTTAGAGTATAGTACGGCACAGGCCGCTATTAAGGTTCTCAAAAATGACCGTGACTTACTAGTACAAGAACTGTTTGGTTTACAAGAACGTCTTGAGAGTTTACAACAGTATAGATTTATCAATTAAGGCACTTATTGGGCAATAAACGTAACACTGAAAGCATATCAAGAGGTTTGATGCAGCCTGTCCCCCAGAAATGCATCGTAAATTTTGAAGAAAATCCTTATAGTAGTAGGTTTTTTATTTAGACCCTGTTCCTCATGACGGGTGAGTAACGCTATACGGGTTTTCTTCAAAGTTAATTCAGATAAGGGTTCTGGGTAGTGTGGCCTAGCACACCGTTATGTATTTAAAAAGTTTGTCTCTCTCATGCCCAGAGCCCTTTTCTGAATTAATTTGGGCAAATGCCCAAGGAGAAGTAAAGTGAAGTTAAATCAAACTCAGCGTGGATTCGCTGTTAATAGAGTATTGGCCTTATCAAGCAAAGCTATTAGTAATTTGTATGTGGTTGATCAAAACAGATATTCACAGTATCTGACAGACTTTTCATTCACAGCTAATGAATTATTAGATCTTTGTTTACAAGGGCTTACGCCTAAAGAAGGAACCCTGGCTCACGGCAGAAATAGAAGCACTAATATTAAGCTTTTTTACTCTGAAAGTGAGTTATCTAACCTATTCGATATAAATGCTATTGAAGAGCTTAGGAAAAAGCACTATCCAACACTGCTGGGAAAGGAAGTCTATTTACTCCATAAGCCCAGCATGGAACAAACCTCCACTAGTAGGGCATTTCATTTTAGTGAACTTGCAGCTAAAGCAAACGAAATAGTTGAGCTCAACGAAAGCATCACACAAAAGATGAATATTGCTGATTTTGAAGAGTTCGTAGGGCTTCAAAACAAAGCTGAAAAAGTCTTTGGCCCCAATGGAGAATTTAATGCCTAAATTGACTAATGCTCAAGGGCTGTCAGACAGTATGGCGGTATGGTTAGCTGAGGATTCATACGATCATAATGATGATCCAATGACTATAAGTGCTACTGCACTGCTGAAACCAGTCAAACAGATAGTTCTGGCTTCACGTATGCCTCCAGGGGCTGGAATCAATGATATATCTAACCTCATTGCCTCCCGACTCGGGACAGCCATACACGAAAGCATAGAGCGCTCCTGGTTAAACAACCATGTTCAATCATTGGTTGATCTTGGTTATCCCAAGCGTGCTATTGATCTAGTAAAAATCAATCCTGAACCGGATGAGATTGATGAGGACACGATAGCTGTTTACATGGAGCAACGCTCTACTAAAAAGGTAGGCCCATACACAATTTCAGGCAAGTTCGACTTTGTTGCTAATGGAAGGCTGGAGGATTTTAAAACCACCGGTACCTTCACATACATTAAGCAAACCAATAACCTGAAGTACATTCAGCAGGGCAGTATTTATCGTTGGCTCAACCCAGCTATTATTACTGATGACCACATGGCTATTCAGTTTATCTTTACTGATTGGCAGGCAATGATGGCTAAATCAAGTAGTAACTATCCCAAGACTAGGGTCCTGGAATTAGTTCTGCCTCTGAACTCTGTTGAACAAACACAAGCATTTGTGGAAGCAAAACTAGCTAAAATCGAAAAATCGATGCAGCTGGCTGAGGAAGATATTGATCCTTGTAATGACGAAGAGTTATGGCGTTCAGAACCTAAGTTTAAATACTACAAGGCCGGTAAAGTGTCGCCTAGAAGTACTAAAAACTTTGACAGTATGCTGGATGCTGGAAACTATAAAACTGCTAACGGCGGTAAAGGTTTGATCGTGGAAGTAAAAGGGGAAGTAAAGGCATGTAAGTACTGCCCAGCAGCTCCTATTTGTACGCAAAAGGATCTTTATATAGCTAATGGCACATTAAAACTTTAGGAGGCTTTTATGCCTATTCCAATACTACGCACCATATCAGTAGCTGCCAGTACTGTAGGCATGCTGCAGTCTATTTTGTACTTCTTTACGGGTGATTCTCCTAAGGAGCCAGTTGCTATATTGGCGACTGCTAAGATCCGTAAGAAGCGTGACACCACAAAGCTGACTCAGCGGGATTACGATTTTATTTGTAAAGCTCGTGCAGAATGGGTTGAGCACAATGACAACCTAATATCTAAATCTGAAAGACTGCCCTTGCAGAGGCTAGTTGAGGTTATCAATCTCAATCTAGGCATGGACAAATCTACCAGAGCCTTAGGACGAGTATGGTCAGGTGAAATCAGCAGAGACTCCCTACCAACAGGCGAAAAATACCTTAAGGACCCATCATGAAGAACTTAGACGAGCTTGAATACCACCCTACCTCAGAAAAGGTAGTGGAAGCTCTCTGCAATAAAACTCAAAGTAGCAATCACCAATTCTTCAGGGTGCTTGTAGGCTATTACTTTGCAAAAATTGCCTCAATGATGCGAGCCAAAATAGATACACATGACCGGGGTTTGATCCCTGTAAATATGTACGCTATGAATCTTGCTAGTTCAGGCCAGGGTAAAGGCCATTCTACTAATATTGTAGAAGAGCAGGTCATTAATGGGTTTCGAGAAAGGTTCCTATCAGAAACTTTCCCCACTATGGCCGAAAGAAACATAGCTAGACTAGCAGTGAAGAGAGCTCATAAAAAGAGCTTAACCACTCAGTCGACTGTAGATCCAGATGATGAGCTTATTAAAGTTCAGAAAGAGTTTGATCTATTGGGTGCTTTAGCATTTTCCTTTGACTCAGGTACCACAGCAGCTGTTAAACAGATGCGGCATAAATTACTTATGGCAGGTGCCGGCTCCATGAATATGGAGATTGATGAAATTGGCTCAAATTTGCTGGGTCAGGTTGAAGTGCTTACAGCGTTCCTGGAACTGTTTGATGTTGGTAAAATCAAGCAGAAGCTCATCAAGAATACGACAGATAGTATCCGTAACGAAGAGATTGACGGTAAGACACCTACCAACATGATGTTGTTTGGTACACCGTACAAGCTCCTCAATGGAGGCAGGACAGAGGAAGAACTAATGTCCATGCTAGAGACAGGCTACGCTAGACGTTGTATCTTCGGGTACAGTAGGACACCTCCTGCAAAGTCCAAGCTCACAGCACAACAAGTCTATGCAATGCTGACAGATAAGACAGTCGACACATTTTTGAAAAGTCTATCTGATAAGCTTGAAGACTTGGCTGATCCAATACATTTTGGTAAGAAGCTGTCTTTATCCAAAGATGTAAGCTTGCTCATCATTGAATACAAACTCTATTGTGAGGATATTGCTCACAACTACTCTGATCATGAGGACATCAAAAAAGCTGAGGTGTCTCACCGGTATTTTAAAGCTATGAAGCTTGCCGGCGCCTATGCATTTGTAGATGGCAGTCCAAGTGTGGAAGAAAGCCACATGTATAACGCTATTAAGCTGGTTGAGGAATCTGGTAAAGCATTCAATGAATTGCTGACCAGGGAACGCAACTATGTGAAATTGGCTAATTACATTGCCGGCATAGGCCGGGACGTAACCCATGTAGATTTGGTAGAAGAATTGCCATTCTATAAGGGACCCAGTTCACAGAAAAGTGAACTGATGACATTGGCTATTGCCTACGGCTACACGCATAACATTATTATTAAGAAATTTTTTAATAATGGGATTGAGTTTCTGCGAGGGGAGTCCCTTAAGAAAACCAATCTAAGCAAGGTAGTTGTGTCTTACGGTACTGGTTTAGCTGAAGGCTATCTCAACGAAGAGGTTCCATTCGATCAGCTGCATAACCTAACCCAGGGTGATGGATACCATTGGGTAGCTCACCACCTTACCGATGGCTATCGCAAAGAAGAAAATGCTATCCCGGGCTTCAATCTAGTTGTGATTGATGTGGATGGAGGAGTCAACATGGAGACTGCGAAGATGTTGATGCGGGAGTACAAATTCCTAATGTACACCACGAAGAGACACACTCCTGACAACCACAGATACCGCATGATATTCCCTATCAATTACACGCTCAAGATGGACGCTAAAGACTACAAGGAGTTCATGGCCAACATTTATGAATGGCTACCTTTCGGAGTTGATACAGCAACTAATCAGAGAGCTAGGAAGTGGATGTCACACAACGGAACCCATGAGTATAACGATGGAGTAATGTTGGATGCACTGGAATTTATTCCTAAGACTACCAAAAACGATGAACGTAAAAAGGTCATAAGCGACCAGCAGTCTCTCACTAATGTGGAGAGATGGTTCGTCAATAATACCGGTATGGGAAATAGATCAAACCAGTTAATCAAATATGCTCTGCTCTTGGTAGATTCTGGAATGACTATTGAGGAAGTCAGCAACAACGTATTGGCTTTAAATAATAAGTTGCAAGACAAGATGGGAGAGGCAGAAGTTATGTCCACCATAATGATCTCTGCAGCTAAAGCTATTCAAGCAAGAGAAACTAAATAGGAGAAGCATTATGGTTGCGTTTAACGACAACCTAGTTCTAATAAGTGGGATAAGTGGCTCAGGTAAATCAGCCTCTCTCAGGACTATTAAAAACCCTAAAGGGGTGATGTATCTGAACACTGAGGCTAACAAGAAACTACCTTTCCCAACTCAGTTTGAGTGCTACAACGCTACTGATCCTTTGTACCTAAGGGACGCTATCATAGCTGCGGAAGATATGCCCCACATCCACACTATTGTTGTGGATTCACTGACATTCATGATGGATCGATTCGAGTCCCTATACATTTCAGGTGCTACAGACACCATGAAAGGCTGGGCAGATTACAATCAATTCTTCAAACAGTTGATGCAAGAGACCGTTGCCTCATCAACTAAGAATGTCTACTTTTTGGCGCATACCCTGGCTATATTGAATGAGAATGAAGCAGTCATGGAAGTCAAAGTACCTATCAAGGGTGCTCTGAAGAACAATGGTATTGAAGCGTATTTCTCAACGGTAGTGTCTACAAAGAAAGTAACCATTAAGGAACTAGAAAAGTATAGTTCCCCGCTATTGAATATAACGGAAGAAGAGAGGGAGCTTGGCTACAAGCACTGTTACCAAACCCGACTTACCAAGAAAACAGTCAATGATAGAATACGTGCCCCTATGGGCATGTGGTCTATCTCTGAAACTTACATTGATAACAATGTAGAGTTTTTAACTCAGCGTTTACATGAGTATTACGCTGTAATTTAATTTTAAAGGAAAACAAACCATGTCTAAATTATCTAGCTTAGCAGTAAACGAAAAAGCAACTGGCGAAACTAACCACCTAGGTGGTTTCTCTATCATGGAATCTGGTCTTTATGATTTCAAAATCAAAGCTGCCTACCTGATCAAGTCTCAGCATGGTGCCACAGGTGTTGTACTAGATCTCGAGGGTCCTAATGGATCTCGATTCAGTCCTACTACCTATGTCACCAACCGCAAAGGTGAAACTACTTACGCGGATAAGCAGGACAAAACCAAAGTGCATCATTTGCCTGGTTTTAACCAGATGAATGCTGTCTCTTTGTTGGCACTGGGTAAGCCTTTGAGTGAGCTTGAGCCAGAAAACAAAGTAGTGAATATTTATAGCTACGAGCACAAGAAAGATGTTCCTACCGAAGTGGAAATGTTGGTTGAATTGATCGACTTGCCAATTACCATGGGCATCATGAAGATTGTTGAAGACAAGAACAAGAACGTAGCTGGTCCAGGTGAAACTCCTAACTACCAGCCTACTGGCGAAGTTCGTACCGTCAATGAAATTGACAAGGTATTCCGTACTGAAGATGGTCTTACTGTACCTGAAGTTTTGGCTGAAGAAACTGAAGCCAAATTTAAGGACGATTGGTCCAAGAAAAATACTGGCCGAGTTTACAACAAAGCCAAGCATGCTGGTGCAGGCGCCAGTACCGGTACTCCTGCAGCAGCAGCAAAGCCTACTTCGTTGTTCGCAGCTAAACCTCAGTAAAAGGTGGTTACATGGGGCACTCTACCAATAAAGACACAGTTTTCGTTGGGATTGATCCAGGTGCAAGTGGCGCTATATGCGCCCTAAATGTAATTAACCATGAAGCTATTTTTCAGCTAACCACAACCAATCCAGAACATTTGATGGATTGGTTTGCACAGCTGAAAGCTGAGTGCGATGTTCGCATGATAATGATTGAGGATGTTCATGCTATTCCAGGAGCTTCTGCAGGATCAAACTTCAAGTTTGGTTACAACGTGGGTATCGTTAATACAATAGCAGAAGCAACTGGTCTAATGGTCGACAATGTAACACCGAAGAAGTGGCAGAGTGGTGTTGGATTGACAGTATCAGCCGACATCAAAGGCGCTGCAAGGCAGAAGAAGATCAAGGGTGGGGTAGCTGATATTTGTAGTAGGCTTTACCCAAAAATACCCATACGTGGGCCCAAAGGAGGTCTCATGGATGGCAGGAGTGATGCTCTAATGATTGCACACTTTGCCTCCTTGAAATACTCACAACATTTGAAATAGGCATTAAATTATGAAAATTGTTTTGCAAGAAGACGACCTACTTGAAGCCGTAGTAGCATTCTTAAAGAATGCTGGCTTCACAGTGGATGAGAACAACGTTGAGTTCTCTCAGCAAGAAGGTGGTGACGAGTTCATGGCTACTGTGGATATTGCTACTTATGTAGCGAAGCCTGTAAGTGCTGAGCCAGAACAAGCTACTGAACCTAAGCCTGTTACGCGTCGTAAGAGACGCAGCAAAGAACAAATTGCTGCAGAACTTGCGGTTGAGAAAGCAGAGTATGTGCCTGCAGAAGTAAAAGCAGAAGAACCAGAGCCGGTAAAAGTAAGAGAAGATATTCCGCCTTTTGAGGTGGATGAGCCGGTCAAGGCTAAGGAGCCTGTATCTTCTGGTTTATTCAAGCAAGCACCACAGCCATCCATTGACTTGGCTGCGTTAGAAGCACTGGAAGAAGACAGTGTAGAAGTAGAAGTAGAAAAAGAAGTTGCACCAGCAATGGCAGGGCAAAGCTTGTTTACTAAACGCCCTGCCTAAACCCAGGAGAAGACTATGAAGAGTATTTCCATGCTGCTCAAGGGAATATTTTACTTATCCATAGGTCTATCAGTAGTCCTTTTCATAGGCCTACTGACCACATTTGGGGTATTTATCCTAGTGGGAATCATAATCTTCTATATCATTTTTGAGTCAGTAACCGGGCATTGGCCCGGTGAACCCAAAGCTAAATCTAAGTCCCAAGAGCAGCCTTAGCTACAGCTACTGCAGGAGCATTGCTAGCACCTGACAATCCAACTTCCACTATGTTACTGAATGTTCTATCCCAGTTCTTAGTGAGAGCAAAACTCTCAGTTACGTTAGGAGCATCTACCAAACTAGCAGTTATCAGCGTTGAAATAGCCTCAACAGGATGATCCCTGAATGTCTCCAGCATAACCATCTGCACTCGCAGAGCATACTTGGAGAACCAGACAAATCCAGTATCGTTAAAGAACTGAATCCATCTATTGGTGGGTAGGTCATAGTTAATAAATACATGAACTACCTTTCCAATAGATTCTTCTCTACTTAGCGGATTTTTAGCTCTCTTCATTTGGTGTTGATGCAGAGCATAACGGGCAACAAAGTCACTCATCAGCACAGCGTTGTTCATTACTTTGTAAAAAGCAGTGTCTCTGGACATATAAATATTTTTAGCCACGGTTTTAGCCAACTCAGGTACATTCTTAGTCAGCTCTTCTAACTTATCTCCAAGTTGAGATTTGTAAGAGAATTTATCCTCTCCCTGATCCAAGTCCTCAACCAAGGACTGCATAGCGCCGGCCTCCATCAAATCATGAATAGGGCTGGCCATCATTTCCTTTTCTAGTTCAGCTATCCTTGCTATCAGAATCCGCTCATCCCTAGGATTTTTAATAACAGAAAACGCTCTCATTTTACTGAGTTCCAATTTACTGTCGTTACTTTCCTGATGAGCTCTCTGATACGCAGGGAGAGCTTTACCAGCCTCATACTGCAGTCTGATAATGTCTGAGGTAGAAACACCGTGCATCCTAAGTAGGAACGCGTTTGATATAAAGTTAGCCGCAGTTACAACACCAATTTTAACTACAATGAAGTCTTTGGCTTCCTTGGTTAGTTCACCCAACACCCTTCCGCTTACTGAAACAGCATGTTTAACACCAGGACTCATACTTTCCTTGATGTCAAACATTGCCTGCTTTGCAAACCTTAACGCAGCGTTGTGTACTCTATCAACATCAGCCTGTGTCATGTCCATCCATTCTTGAACACTTACTTTTCGGTTACCCAAAAATAGTGGCACAAGATCCTTCCGGACAAACATACCATTCGTACCCCAAACTTCTTTAATGTTTTCACGAGTTTGTGTAGGAAGCATTTGATACTGCTCCCTATGCTCAGCCTTCATAGAATTAGGACCAATCCATACATACACATTAGAGTGATCTTTAGCTTCTTTTGTGTAGTTGTCATAGAGAGCCTGAATGCCCTCTTTGTTAATGTGCCTAGAGCCTATTTTGTTCACAGTGTTGCTGGCAGTTATACCAAGCAGCTCATCAAAACCTAGTCTTTGTTGATATATGTCATCTTTTGCACGCTCATCCATCTCGTAGTGGTAGTCAATGGCTCCACCATTTGGAGAAAGAATAGGAATCAAAATGTTAGTGCTAGGACTCAGCGGAGGTAATCTGCTGTTGAACATTTCCTTAATAGCATGTCTTTTGTTCTTAGCAATAGTAGCTATTCTGGCATCAATTTCAGCAGTAGTTACATTAGGATTAGTCTGACGCATGATCTTAGCAATGTCATGACCAGCTCTGTGCATCGCAGTATTCGATAGAACGCCTGAATTGTATGTTGCTAGAGAGGCATCCTTAGAAATGAACATGTACACATCTTCGCCACCAGCCATTATATCTAGCTGATCACTGTTAACTTTTCTGTCCTGCATGACAAAGTTTCTTGCTTCCAGTCCAGCTTTCTCGGACAAAGGAGCGTATATGACACTTATCTGGTCGTTCAGGATAGGCTTCAAGTAACCCTTGGCTATGTTTACCCGGTCACCCTCAAAAGTATTTTCAGCAGCCAATTTCTTAATGTCATTGTGTACTGAGATGGTAGTAAGTACACCGCTATCAATACCCCGGGCTCCTTCAGCTACCATTAAGCCGTACATCAAACCTCTGTTAGCTGTTGCAGTCATCTCAATGGCTTGCAACGAAGCAAGATGATCAAGCTTAGTTATGAGAGCTTCTCTGTTTGTGAAGCTGCCAATTGCGGCACCAGTGATGTCCTCAGCTTCCATGACGATGTTGTGGGCGTTTTTGCTTAGATGATGCTCAATCACCTTGCCTGTAACCATATATGCAGCCAAGGCCCTAGCAGAGCGTTGTAGGAAGTGCGTCAAATCTCCTTCCTGAACACCCTTAACAGGATCTTTTATGTAAGTGGCATTCAATTCAGCGTGTATCTTGTCAATCTCAGCAGCTGCAGCACCGCTGTTAGGATCTACAAAGTCCATGAGTTGCTGAACTGAGTAGTGAGTTAACAGAGAACTTGCATCAGTCTTGAGCAGAACCTTGGTGATAGCCACTTTAAGGGCATCGCTTAGAGGATGCAGGAATGCTTTGTTCACAGTACGCAGCACACTCTCAGATGCATGCAAACTGGCTTGGTCAACAAATTTATTCTTAAGCATCAATAGGTTATGTGCCCAACCATTGGTTGGAGTACGACCTCTCATCTCAGTCCAAAGCTCTTGAGCAAAACCATATTCAGCATTAGATAGAGCTGATTGTCTTTTACGCAATTGCTCGTAGAAAGATGTAGGCACCACAGTATTGCCCAATTTGATAAGGTTACTACCTAGCTTAACGAAGTTATTCTTGGAGTTACTTGCTGCTTTAGAATTGGCAACCTTAACCAACCCCTTGTTCATAGAATTAATAGCTAGACTGACCGGATAGGATACGGCCTTATTAACCGTATCAAGAGTAGCGAGCATAGGCGCCTTCTCTCTTAACTCAATCCCAACTAACTCTTTAACCAAGGACTCCAGCTGTACATCAGCAGTATTGTTGTAGGCCTTATTGAACTTCTTAACAACAAAGTCCATAGCAACCTTCCATACCTGCAACAGCTTGTCGACCAAGCTCATGTTGCCCATGGATTTAAGAGTTTCCTTAGTGTTAACTTTCTCACTTGCTAGCAGAGTTTTGAATCTTTCATTACTCAGACCAAGAGCAGCAAACTCGTGCAAGCTCTCGCCGGTAGCATTATTGAAGATGTGATCATATCTAGCCTGAGCAGCATCATACTCTGTAGAATAAGTTGGATCATTCTTAGGTAAGCCAAGATCAGCAAGGAAGTCTTCAACAGAAAGCTTACGCTTGGCAATAGTCCACAAACGTTTAATATCGCGTCGTGCATCAGAGTGGCTATCGAGCAACGTACCGATGATTGCGTGAATATGCTCATGCACAAGAACTTCCTGTGCTGACATTTGAATCCCATTCACCTTAGCAGAACTTCCAGGTCTAGGCGGATTAGTCTGAGCAGCAATTAGAATGTCTATGGTTCCATCAGTTTTAAGATGGTATTGACCGGCAGTCTCGTTGTCGGAATCGTTCCTAAACCTCAAATTTATAGGAGTGAGTACCCGGCTAACAACATCAGATATTATTCTAGTCAAGTGCTGGGTATGGGCTGCAGAATCCTTAACGTTGCCCTTATCAGCCATCTTGTTAAAGATGTCTAGGATATTCAGGCTGTTAACTGTTACGGCCGGATCTGTAAAAGCATTTTTATCCACACCAACAGTAGAGGAGCCAAGCTCAAGCTTGTTAACCAGATCCATCACAGCTTCATCAGAGAACTTGTCGGCAGTAGCCCGGTCATTGGTTAAGTTACTAATGACTGTCTCAATGGTGTCACCGTTACGCAAAGAGTCTCCAACTATATTGGCTAATTCTAAGTTAGCAGAAGGTACATCCATCAGGTACTCAGCCATAGCTAGATCAACTTCTTCAGCTGTCAGTTCCATGGTTGGATCAAAGATGTGTTCATTGACAGATCGAGCATGCCGTAGTGCATCAATAGCTAGCTCATGTGCTGCTTTATCAGCAGCATCAGCGTCAAGATCAAACTCTTTCATGACGATAAACGCACCAGCCTCAGAATAGTACTGGTTAACCTCTTGCATAGCAGCTACTTGAGCTGCGTGCACTACTTTGGTTCTGGCGAGAGTCTGCTCAGCTTTTTGATTAATTGTATCTAGGGTTACCGGCGAGTCATCTAACACCCCAAAAGCATTTGGCTTATTCTGTAGGTGCTCATCTTCTTTTATCTGAGTGTCCAAAGTACTTTTCATGTCTGCAGCTTCAACAGAAGGCAGAGAATCCAGTAACTTGTCAAACGCTGTGCTAGCTCCACTATAGGAAGCATGCATCATCTCAAACAGGTTAGTCTGTGATAACACCTCAGCAGTAGCTTCATTCAATGCTTTAGCAGCTTCATTCAGTATTTCTGAGTTAGTGATAATTGCATCGTGAATACCCAGAGCTCTCAGCTTACTCAAAGCCAAACGCATGATGGTTGCATCAATCATCTGCACAGCCATAGGCCCAAAGGAAACGCCAGGGTCTGCAAGCTGCTTTATGTTTATACCTGCAGCAACACTCCTAGTAGAAGTCTGTGTGCCCTTGGCGGCCAAGCTAGGGGCATCCTCAGCAGTAACTACATTCTGTCTACCAAGAGGACTGTCTTTAGTAGTTAAACCACCAAAGAAGATACCAGCTTCTTTGTCCCCTTCTCTCTCAGAAAAGTATGAGTGCATACCCGGCTGGTATACTTTTACTGCAGCACGTAATTTCTCGATATACTTAGTCGGTAGATTATCTAAAGGCTCACCCTTCTTATTAACAGCAATCACACCCTCTTCAGCTAATTTCTTAACCATGTCAGCATGTAATTTCGTATAAGCTATGTTGTACATCTTAGCCATAACGTTGCCTAATTTAACGGCAGTTGTTCTGGTTTCAAGGAATGTGCCGTACTCAGTCTCTAGAGCCTTACCTAGAGGTTTTCCATAAGCGCCATAGATGGCACCACCTAGTTGCTCTTCCATAGCAGGAGTAATAAGTATTTCTTCCAGGTTAGCCTTCAAGTCTGTGTAATTAATTTCCATAACAAGACCAGTAGCTTCGTAGAATTGGTGAACAATAAATTCTACTTCAGCTGCATCTTCAGATAAGAAAGCAGCAGCTAACCTTTCATGAGTTCGTTTTATGGCACTAGCTGTCAAACCTTTCATGATGGCTCCAACACTCGAACCATACATGGTTTGCATTAATGGGCCCTTACCCATGTCACGACCATCTACACCAAGTTCCACATCAAAGCTTTTTACAGAGCCCAGGTTATTAACCACCAGTCTGGTAGAACCTAGGTCACCAACCAACAGTCTGGTAGCAATTGATCCAGAGATGTCGAACTTCCTTTTAATAGCTTTTTTGTCCTGAATCTGTATCTGTCTAAGCCAAGCAAGGGATAAAAACTCATAATGATCCAAATGGTCTGGAGCAATTCTCTGCTCATTATAAGGGATAGCATCTCCTCTCCCCATAATGATTCCGCCTCTTGTGCCTGCTGCTATCGCCTGCTTAAGAGAGGTGTATGAGTTAAACAGAAACATGGCTAGGGTTGGGCCGTTAGCCACACCATCTACTTCGGCAAGTAGCGAGGACTCAAAGCTGTCTTGATTATTCTCCAAACCATTCATGTAGGCTGCATAGTTAACCAGCGCATTCAAGCCATGGACCTTACCGCCCATTACCTCAATACCGGCCATGACCTTAGCCCGGGCTTCATCTTTACTACCAAGAGTGTCTTCTAAGGCAGCATAGTTGGTTTTCCCTTTGTGCTCACCTTCCTGCTTTACAACAGTATCCGCACCAAAGCGGATTACTTTTAGCGCACGCTTTTGTATCTCTAGTGTCTTGCTATTTACTGGCTCTGTTGTACTCTCAGTAGCTAACTCGCCCAGTTCTTCTACTAATTGGAGCACTAGATGTGCCTCAGGATTTCCATCCCCATATTTAGTCGCACCTTTATTAGCGCGTGCTTTTCTTTCAGTATTATCGGCATTTTCATCGGCTGTACGTACCCAAACCAATGCTTTCGCAAGTAATGGCTTAGCCTGCTCAATAGTTAGGTCGCCGGAGACAATGCTCTCGTAGATACTAAACACTTCTTTCTGTGATACAGCTATTGAAGCTTCTGTTGGAGTTTTATTATAGCTGCCCTCAGGTGCTGCAATACCTAACAAATCCATGAGAGTAGTTACGTCTGCATTCTCACTAGTAAAAGCTTCAGTTTCTTTACCCACAGTTGTAGATGAATCTGCAATAATTGTGTCAAAGGTGCCTTTAATAACCCCCAAGGCTTTATCTTTAGCATCTTCAGCACTGTAAGTATCAAACCAATTAAGAGCTTCTACTGCAGCATCCAAGGTAGTCTTGTTGTCACCCCATAGGTAAGCCTTAACAGCAGCAATAGGATTTGCCTTATCCACTTTATCCTGCTTGGTTATCTCAGCCAAAGTAGTGAAGAAAGCATCAGTATTCTTATAGCTCACTGACTGGATAGCATCAGCAGTTCCCATTAGGAATCTGTGAACCTTGCTTCTTACTGGGTTAACAGTCTGGCTGTCCATACCCATACGACCCTGGGGCCACACAGTTCGCATAAAGTAGAATACTGAGCCTAGGCCCAATCCATCATTCCAATTCTTAATGCCTTCAACATGATCTCGGTAATCAGAGAGTTCCTTACGCAACCCTCTGTTTTTATTCTCAACGCTATCCCGCTCAGCTTTCATGAAAGCACTAGGGTCTTTGACACCTGCTAGCTTTTCTTGATCGCTCAAGTTAAGTAAGTCTGAGAAAGCTGTATGCATACTACGGATTAGCGTCCAGCCAGTAGTCTGATCTTTAAGTAGACCTTCACGCTCTACTTTACTGGTGTTTCTTGAACCATCAGAAGACTTGGTGGCTACTTCTTCCACCGGGGTAAACGTAGGCACAACCAACGTTTTAACTTTAAACAGTGTACCGAGGATACTCTCAGTTTCTTTGTTGGCATCAACTATCACCTGTACTCTGTTAGAAGGAACCTCTTTACCGGTCTCAGGATCCAACTTAGTTGCTACCCTGTAGAAGGTGATCTTAGATTCTTTACCAGTTAATGCAGTCTTAGAGGCTGCACTAAGGGTAGCTTGGTTCACCGTTACCGGTACCAAGTAACCACTGGTAGACATAAAGGCAAACGCCCATGCACCTAGCGCTTTCTCAAGCTTGTCTTGAGTGGTGTGAGGAGCACTTTCTTTATCAGTAAAGCTGATACCCAATGCCTTAACAATGTTCTTACCAAGCTCTCCGACTATGACTGTTTTAGGAATGCCAGCTTCTCGTAACTCAGCAAAAGCATCCATGTCAGCAGGAGCTGAATCCTTCATCTTTAGGATCTTTCTGATAGTTACATCGTCATTCCAAATAGTACCAGATAGCTTAGTGGCTATTTCATTGTAAATAGCGACGCTAACGGCGCCCATCACATTACTGTCCAACTTACCGGTAGTCTTGTTGATCAGAAACTGAGCAAAGTCACTCATCCGATTACCGTTGGTGAAATACCTGTTGGCTTGCTTGGTCATGTCAGCGTTGAACTGAGTCAGCATCTCCATGTTGAGTTGCTGCTTCTCAGTGAGAGGCTTGCCCAGGATATGAGCTACTGTCTCGGGGTACTTGCTGATAGTTGCAAAGAAGTCTTTCACAGCTGTGAGAGCACTCACGCCCTTCAGGTCAGCAATCTTCTTGGATTTGTAGAACTTAGCAGCACCAGAATTACGCTTGGCAGAGAAAAAAGCTTTTACTTGGTTTACCGTAGTAAGCCATAAGCCAATAGAATCGCTCCCACGCTGTTCTAGGCCAACTTTGCTAGTGATCTCTTCACTGAGGTTGTAATCCTCTATGCGTTCTTCCATAGGCACCACAGTGCTATCGTCAGACACTTCAACAAGATTAATGTCAGCTAGCAGACCACTTTTCTTTGTTTTGGTAGTAGGAGTAACTACTTTTCTCTCACTTTCCTTAACTATTAGCTCAGGCGCCACTAGTGACAGTGCTATCCTCGAAGCTTCAAGAGTGAGTGTCTCACCTGACAAACCAGCATTACTTAATGCTTCCTCAGCTTTTATGTACTCGAAGAGGAAATCCATGGCACCTAGGTAATCACCTACAAACTTTCTCTGGAAGGCAGCCTGGGTACCACCAAATATTTTCATCATATCAGCGAAGGATCTTTCGCCTTCTTCTACTGCGAACATGCCGGCGATGAACTGCTTAAAAGTATCCCGATCAAATATAGATCTTACGGATATTTCACCTTTGCTATTTATCTTAACAGGCCCATCAAGATCATCGACTATGGTGTATTCAGTCTTGGTAGAAGGACTAGTTCTTTTACCTGCATTGGATACCCTATCAGCACGCTGCTCTTTAAAATTCTGCTTAGCAGCAGCTGCATCTTCTACTGCCTCGGCAGCTCTCAGTTCTTTAAGGCGGGCTACAAGCTTGCTCTCCTGTACAAGCATGTTATCCAGGGTAGCACTAGGTACTTTAGAGCCAGGCTTCTTGGCACTTTTAATTGTTTCCCTAAGGCTTCTTAGCTCATTCTTTGCTTTACCAATAGGTAGGGTAAGTATCCGCTTATCAAACTCTTCATTCTTCTGAGTGAAGTCAACCGGTGCTTCAGCAGCCTTTTCAGCTGCTCTCTTGGCAGCTACTTCAGCTACTTTAGTATCAAGAGCTATGGGGGAAAGATCTAAATCAGCCCCTTTCTTCTTAGAGTAAGTTTCCAGCTCTTCTTGGATAACAGTACCAATTTCAACTTCCTGTGACACCACACTCAAAAGGTTAGCAAGTGCTACTGGGTTATCCAGTTTAGTGATGCCCATTTTGGCTAGACCAGCAGCCAAGGCTCCACTTACTGCCTTACCACTCTCTAACTGGTTCACAGCGTCAGACAGCATATCTCTCTTGGCTATCTGGTGACCAAGGAATGTTCTGAATCCTTCGACCATAGGGGCAGCAATTTTTTTGCTTATGGCAGAACCGGTCTTAAGCATATTGCCTATGTTGGTGTGGTACTGGTACAAACCAACGTTACCGTTACCACCTTGCAAAACTTCCCTGCCAACATCTCTCGATGTCTTTTTACCGGGCATAGCTTTCTCAAGTGTCTCCAGGAGAAAGATTCTGTCGTTAAGGATCTTTTCATTTTCTGGGGATAACAGGGGATTACCAGTTGCTGAACCTAGATGCTTGTCACGGATCTTAGTAGCATCAGCCAGACTCAATTGGAAATGAGCAAGAGGTCCACTACCAAGTAACTTCTCAGTAGTGGCTTTATCTTCAGCAGTTACTTCCTCTGTTGCAGCTACTTTAGTTATTTCTTCCTGTGTGATAGGAGCATGTACCTGTGCTGTGTAGTTAGCCAGAGTAGCCTCTACCATAGCGCTAGCATAGGTAGCGTTCTCTTTGGCCACGATGAGTGAAGCTTCCTCTTCTTCAGTGAGAGCTTCACCCTTAGCAACCTTTTCATTGGCTGCTATTATTTGTTCTGCATAGGCTCTCTGTACCTGAGCAATACCTACGATAGCTGATTCTTTCTTTTCTTGGTCAGCCTCTGTACCAGGGGCAACAACAATTTGAACCAAGTTATTGATAGATGTTTTGGCATCAAAGTCGGGTCGACTCACATTCGTGTATTCAGTGTAATCGCCGGTCTCTATCGCATTTTTTAGTACTACAGCGTCTGCTTCACGTACTCGTACAGCTTCAGCAGATTTAGCTCTATTGGTTTTTACATAGTTCAGGATGTTGGCAGGAGCTTTAGCTGCAGCTTCCACCACTTTAATTGTGAACTTAGCTGCTTCCACAGAAGCCTTACCAGCGGTTGGAGCAAGTGCCCCTACTGTTAGGCCAGCAGCAACGCTTGGACCTGTTCCTGCACCAATCAGACCGCCTACGGCACCACCAACAAAGATGTCACGAGCACCTTGCTCATCTACTGGCTTAAGCTTGGTACCGAACTGCTCAGCCCATGTCTGTGTACCTTCAGCTACAACTTCACTGGCACCTGCGCCAGCCACTCTACCAACCTTTCCACCGACGCCAACGGCTACATTTTTGGCTACCCCACCAGCTGCCTTGGCAGCACCTTTTATAATCTCTCCAGCCGTTACCTCAGCAACTTCTTCGGCAGTTTCTACCACAACTTCTTTGGCAGCAGCTTCAGCTGTAGCTTTGGAGGCAGCTTTGGAGGCAGCAGTTTCTCCAGACAATATAGACTTAAGCTGCTTATTTACATTAAGAGCTTTGATAGAACCAAGGGTAAATGCGTTACCAGCATATTCAGCACCAGCGTAAGCCATGCCTGATAATATGATCTTGCTCAGCTGCTCAGGGGTTACTAATTTACCGGTACGGTCTTGAACATCTTTGATACCAACAGCTATTTCATTAACAGCCAATGAGCCAGTAATAGCAGCCATTAATCCACTGCTTATAGCACCGGAAGCCACCATAGGTAGGTTAGCGATAATCCCTTGAACTACTGCTTGCTTGTTAGCGGCACCAGCATAGACCACATCACCAATAGTACTGGCCAATGCTTCTATACTTTCGTAAGATCCTTTTAAGGTATCTCCTTCGGATAAACTCTTCCAAGCATTACTGAAGTCTGTTTTTGTGGTATCAAATACAGCACTAAGATCTTCCCCTAATGCATCATCAGGCCCGGTATTAACGCTACCAGCTACCTTGCTGGATAAGAAGTTTGACGCACCATCGGCTAGTTTGTTGAATCTGTACTGCTGATCAAGCAGCTGTTCATTGGTTCCAAGGAAGTCAAAGAACCTACCACCTTCTTGTAGGGTACCCTCCATCTCTGCTGTGAATGCAGGCAAGGTGGCCTTCATATCATTAAGCTCAGTCAACTGAGCGTAACCAGCATCTTTATCTATGTCGCCTGAGATAATGCTTTTGTAAACAGCACTTCTGGCTTGGTCTACCTCTGTATGGCTTCTCTTCAGTAAATAGATAGCTTCAGCGTCATCAGTGACAGCTACATCAGAAGCCACTGCAACAAATCTAGGTAGCATAGAGGCAGCTACATCAAGGATTCTGTTGGTAGTCACAATACCAGCTAGAGCTGCGTTAGCAGCTCCACCCAAGAAAGTACTAGTATCCTTTATCAAAGCATCATTGTTTCTACTTGAGTCCTGCTTAAGCTTATTCTGCTGCTGAGCAGTCTGCTCAGACAACTGCTGTTGTTTGAGAGTCTCGGCCTTGTACAAGTCTTGTATTGAACCACCAGTAGCGTAAGGATTGGTGCCGGCTAGTTCTTGAATTGATTGATCAGAAGCATAAGGATTCTCACCTGCTAGCTCTTGGATACTCTGCTTAGGGATTGGGTCGTAGCCTTGCTGTTTAGCTAGCTCCAGAATACTGAGAGGCTTATCGTTTTCCATTGGGTATCCCTTGGGAGTAGTTGTATTACCAACATAGTAATTGCTAAGGGGTAGCGGGGGCAAGTGCCCCCTTATTTAACAATACTATTTATAAGCTTCTGCCTTGGCTGCTTCTGCTTCTATCAACTTTCTGCGTGCGTAATCCAGGTTTCGCTTTAAAGATTTTATTACATCGCTGCGGGCACCACTCTTCTCAGCTTCGGCTAGTTTCTGTGACAAGCTATCAATTTCAGCTGTCCTAGTCTCAACCTTATCGTCTGCAGACACTTGTCCCTTGCTACGCTTGTCAGGTACAGAATTATCTAATGGTACTTCACCACCAAAACTAGCATTGCTTGATGTGGTACTAGTTGTTGCGTTTTCTGTTGGGACAGATGACCTTAGGTTAGCAGCTCCATCTTCGACAGCAGGAGCCTCAGTAACAGGAGTTGCTGTAACAGGAGGGAAGGTAGCAGCAGGTGTAGCAGCAGCAGGGGTCTCAACAGGATCTGCAGCAACGGGAACAGTGTATCCATTATCAGAGTAGCCCTTAAGAGTGGCTTGCAATTTGTTCATGCTGCCTGCTGCAGCTGGATTACCTCCACGCTGAACTACGTGCTTGTCTTCAACTACTTGGTTACTGCTGTTTAGAACGGCTGTTGCATTTTCTCTCTTTTGTCTATCTGCCTTAGCAAATACAGAAGCTTTATCCAGCAGTTTAGAATGGTTATCAATGACGTTGGCAATAGCTTGATTCATTGCTTTTTTATCAGCAAAGCCAGAATCGATTAACCACTTAGTCTGGTCTTTCAATCCTTGAGCAACAGCTGCTTTAATTATGTTGTCTGTTATCTGGGAAGAGTCATACGTCTTACCATTAAGAGTAAAGCCAGAAGTTCTTAAATCTTGTGCATGCTCAACAATATCATCACCACCAACACCGCCAATTGCACCGTCAGGACTTACTTTTAGAATGTAGTCATTAAGTGCTACAGCATCATCAGCAATGTCAGTAGTCATCCAGGTGACGTTGTTGGCTTTGTTGAAGTCTTCTAGCTCTTGGTCGTAGCCAGCAATCACTGACATGTACGCAGTATTGTTTTCGTTGAGTGCCTTTTGATATACAGCAGCTTGTTCTGGGTTAAGATCCAGTGCCTTTGCACGATCAGCAGTTAGCTGATCCATTAACTTATTTCTTTCATCACTAGTAAGGCTACTGTGGTTTAGTGCGTGCAGCATTTTAATGTTGGTTGCTTCATAGGTAGCCTCAGGAATTAATTTCTCAGCTGCTAACGCACTGAACTCCTTTATTTGCTCAGGGTTCATTGTACCAAAGTCTATTTCACTACTTCCTGGTACGTATGATGCACCGAATTTTCCCCACTCCTCGCCACTAAGCGTACTAGCAAGCCAGTTATCATTATACCGAGCATTCCTAACGTCACTTTCAGCAACGTCACCAACTGCTTTAGTAAGCCTGATTAAATCTACGTCATGGGTATCTTTGCGACTCTTATCAGCTAAGTTGAGTCTATTTAATTCTCTAGTGTAAGTTTCGTCATCAGAAGTACTCTTGGCTTTCAGTGCGTTAGTAACGTACTCATCTTTGGTGGACAAGCTAGCTCCTTCTCCTTCGAGAAAAGCGTTAACCCCTTCCACATCACCTCTAGCAGCTAACTCAGCTACCTTGGCTCGTAGAGGAGCTTCTTTCTTAGCCAACTCTGTCTTGTCAAAAGCATCTTGCTCAGTCACTTCCTTACGAAGAGTATTGTCTCTGGCGGCGGCAGCTTTGGTAATTGCATCAACATCTACCTGAGCACCAAATCTAGCTTTTAGAGCAGCTTGATCAAACTGACCACTGGCTTGCATTGCAGCCACTGCATCAAGGTCTTTAAGAGAGTTTATCTGGCCTATTGCATCAGCGGTGTTAGCAGCTTTTTGAGTCTGCCACTTAGCATTGGTAAGGTCACCCTGTACATCAGCTTGGTCTGAAAGTTCTGTCAGACCATCGCTTAATGCTTTCCTACTGTCACGCATAAGATTAACAGCTGTTGACTGGTCAGGAGAGTTTATATTTTTCCATGTAATAGGCATTGCAGTTTCCCCTTATAGACCGTATCTAGCACGGTATTCTTCTTTAGATGAAGCTGGAGCAGATCCTTGAGCAACTCTTTGGTCATATCGCTCGTCCAACTGTCGGGTAACATCACCACGACGCATAGCCATATCTTCATTAGCTATTGCACTATTTTGAACAAACGATTTCTTAGCTAGGTCGAGTTCCTGCATACCTATCCATGTGTCAGCCACACCTTTAACCAAGCCTAGACCAATCTGAGCATTACCCTGTCTAACGTTACCGTCAGCATCTGTGTAACCAAACATTCGATCACGCCAGGTTGAACCAGTCTTAGGAGGGGGTATTCCCACATCCATTGGAGTAGTATCAAATGGAGTTGGCTGAACTACATTCAATCCAGGAAATGCACCTGCTCCAGTTTGGTTGTTGTTATAGTTACCTAAGTTTATATAAGAACCAGCGCCTGCAGCAGGCAATTGCTGCTGCTGAGCCTGTGGTGGGCCCACATTAAAACCTTTCCACGGCTCGTACAGTCCTATCTGTTGATTGTGTCCTGCCATATCACTCTACTCCCGAATTTGGTCTGGAAAAGTCTTTTGGTAGTTCAAGACTCATCGCAACATAACTACTGGCATAGTCTAATACAGTTACGCCAGGATTACCTGCATGTATTTTTCTATGGTAAAACTTACTTGGATCCTCTGTAGGGTCAAGGTTGAAATTACTATTCCTGTAAAACTGGCTAGTTGATATATAAGCACCAGTGTCAAAGTCTTCAGCAAAGCGTTCTTCTATTGCAGTTAGTTCTTTATCCTCTGCTATCAACGTGTCGTTGCCGGCAGAAATCTCTCGTAAATCTTTATCTATCTCAGCCTTTATACCGCTACTCATGGCTGTTACTGCCCAAATCATCTTATCAGCATGTAGGAACTCGAAATTTCCTGTCTTCCATGCCATATAAATCATGGTAGCTACAAGAAGTACTTGAACCAGGAAAGAACCTTCTAGGCCCCACTGAGCAACAAGCAGAGTCCCTGCTCTAATTATTACCTCTCCCCAAAATGCAGCTACAGCTAAATCAGCAGCGCCTGCTAATAATAAGGAACCTGCTGCACTCCAAGAACCTGCAGTGGCTAAGGAATGTGCAAATGCTAGGAGGTTACCTAGGCTGTATATGATAAGGATAAAAACAATTATCACTAATATGGCTTTAAGTAGCTGCTTCCACCATACAATCTTCTCTCTGTTGTACCCGTTAACTACAATATGCATGGCAGCATAGTGGATTAGTACCTTGTCATCGTTGCTGTAAGCAGCAACGATAGAGGCATTCAGAGGAATCAAGAAGTTGTCATTGTCGGCTGCAAAGCCTAGCTGCAAGCCAGTGACAACTGCATATTCGCCATAGATATAGTTTTTGTGAGTGAACCCAGAAATAGTTATTTCATCATAGGTATCAATGGTTATCTGCCTTTGCATTGTTATGGTACTTGTGTCGTATTCCTTATACCCTTCACGATCATCATTAGCGCCCCAGGAAACACTTCTCCTAGTAGGAGCCACAGCATTAACAATTCTCGCTGTGTCGCCTATGGCGCCTGTACCTATAGAACCAGACTTAGTTTCTTTGTTGATGTAATTGCACACCAACTCTATCTTAAGACCTGCATCTTCGATACGACCTGAGTTTTGTGGTGGCACGAGGGACCTGTTCACAAGCAACCAAGCTTCAAATGACTCTTTAGTTTGTCCACCTGCCCATTCATTGTTCAGGTAGTCAAAGTAGTCATACATGTAATTTAAACTGGTTGGCTCATCTGTGTCTATGGGTACGCCAAAGTACAAATAGGCATGATCTATGTCATTAGCGCTAGGGCTCTCATCGATGCTATTAGCTATCGTTTCAAAGTCTAGGCCCATTTTTTTCATTAGCGCTCTAGACGTTTTAAACAGCTCAGTATCTTTAAGACTTTTATCAGCTAAATTCTGATCATTCCTTCTGAAAGGAACAATTGGGTAATAGTCACTTATCTGGTTTGTACTAACAAAAGGTACCAATGTTGGGTGCACATTAGTTGCTGGATTGTAGAGCCAGTACTCCCAGTTACTATTGATGGTAACGCCAAGTTCATTAACTTCCGTTATCAATGGATCTCTGTATACAACTTGGTAATACACTATGCTTTGATTAATAGCTGGTGTGACAACAAATACTTCAGTGACAGTGATAGGAGCAGAAGTTCCACCTACTCTGGTTAATTCATACGTCAACAAGATGTTGCCGCTAGGATTGAACACAGACCAAGTATGTTCGTATAGATTATAGACTGTCTCAACCATCTCCCACTCAGCACTAATAAACACTGTGTCATGCTGGAAAGTAGTATCTGTGTTAGGTGGTTCATTCAGAATAATATCTGTGACCGGGTCCCAACCTCTTGTATCAACAAGGAAGTTACTGGCTATAAACTCTGGCTCAACCAAAGCTAGTCTGCTACTAAGAATTTCTACAGGAGTACCGGCGATACCATCCATTACTATCTGAAGAGCAGCTTCATCCACATAGCCTTCATTCAGTTTGAATGTATCTGTTGGTAAACCATAGGTATAAAAATCACGGGCGTGATCGATGACACCGGTCATCTTTCCATTTACAGCAGAGGAGAAGTAGGCAATAAGTTGGTCTACGAGAGGTTCTCCCTCGTAGACGTACTTACGGATTATTTCAGGAAAGGGGTCAACAGGCTCCTCGTAAATGCGTACTGCGGAAGAGAACGTAGTTACATTGTAACCCATGCGATGACCCCATTAAGTTACTTTACAGTGACTCAGCTACAGTAGCAGGAGTTTTGCCAATACCTGCTATGAGTGCGTCGACTGGGCTCTTAATATTGCCATTCACCAAACCATTGAGTAACTGGGCTTGAGAAGCTGAATCTTTCGACAGCTGAATGCCCCAGTTATCCAACATGATCTTGGCAGCCTTCTGCTCAGCATCACGAATGAAGCCAGCAGCTTGATTAGCATATAGGGTGTTCTGCTTGCCCATGATGCCATCTACAACAGCAATGGTAGTAGGAGCCTCATAAGTACCAGGAAGCGTCTGTGCTTGCTCTGTGTACAGCTTCTGCTTCAACAAATCTATCTCAGCCTTCAGCTTGTTCTTCTGTTCAGCTAGCAATAGATTCTTGGCTTTCTCACCTTCTATTTGATCAGCAAGTAATAAGGCCTGCAGGTTAGCTATTTCATACCCAAGCAAGAACTGTACAGCTGACTGCAATGTTGCAGTCATAGACTGTACGTACACAGAAGCATAATCTGTACCCTTGATTCTACCAGCAGTAAATTCAAGGTTTAAATGAGCATCAGCCGCAGCCATCATAACGTCAAATACGCCAGTGCCTTCTACTGATTCTTTACCTAACGTTAGTTTGGTTAATGAAATATCTGCCATGCTTAGCTACTCCGTATTAGTCTTCTATGCTGTGTGCCATAGCCTGTTGTAAGGCCAGCTTGTCCAAATCTTTTCGGCTTAGGTCAGGCAACACTTCAACAACAAATTCATTGATGAGTTTTCCCTTACGAGTCTTGGAACCATCACGGTTAACAACGGTGTGGAACTTCTGACACTTACGGGCTTTGATCATGTCATAGATGATCTTCTCAACGTGCCAACCTTCCGCTACATCAAAAGGAACTACACGCTTAAACATACCAATGAACTTGTTACCGGTATGGAAGATCTCAGACTTCTGATCAGCCTTGGCTGGGTTCTGACAACTAACAACAATACGTACTAATTTTGCTGACTCAAGTCTTAGCTCTTTACGCTTTCTAGCAGCAATCACTGCTTCAGATAAAGGAGCTTCAGCTACTGGAGCTAATGCATCAGCTTTCTCTTTAGGTACAGGAGGAGCTAAAGCTTTAGCCAACAAAACCTTCAATTTATCAACACCTGTAGCAGGGTGGAATGAAACGCCCATCTGCTTCAGTCGATACTGTAAAGACAACTTCTCGTCTACTTCAATCGGTGCTGTGGGGTCTAGCTCTACTTCGTTTGTATCATTCATAATAGTCTCGCTTTCTTATTAAGGAGGGTGAAACCTCCGTGGTTAAAAATATGGGGTTACTGATTTCTCAGTAACCCCATGTTACTTACGCTACTGCCAAAGAAGGCAACAGTGCAATACGCTCAGAGCGTAGGATAAGCGTTCCGTAGTACCACTTGATACTCATGAAACCAGTCTCACCAAATGGATCTGACTTGTCTGCTGTGGCTTCACCAGGGGCCTTGTGATAGATCTTGAACTTAACAGTCTTACCGTCAGTCTGGAAACCAATGGTAGAGAAAGACTCAGAACCAACTACTAGCATTGGGAAGACGTCGTATTGACCATCAGTCTCACGGGCTAGAGATAGGTTGTCAGTTACAGGACCACCAGCACCAGTCCAATGCATCATCTCAGGAACAACGATGATACGGAACTGGTCGATAGAACCAACTTCACCCACTGCCAAAGTGCCACCAGCAGCGTACTTAGCTGCAGGTACGAAAGCAGGGTTACCAAAGTTATCTACCATGTTCTTAAGGGTAGGTAACATCTCGGTACCGCAATACATGTATCGGGCAGCATCGATGATTTTGGAGTCGACTAAACGAGTACCAGTAATCATCTTGGTGTTCTTAGGAGTGCGGTTCTCATCCAAGTCGATAGACAAACGCATGAAGTCATCATAAGTAACGATGGCAGTTGCTGCGTTAGTGGCAGCTAGCTCACCAGACATGGTGTACATGGAGGTGGCAGTACCAGGATAACGAATAACGCCAGCAGCGTTCAACAAGTCAATCTGAAGAGCATCTTCAGTTAACTCGTTAGCGCCCATAACCATTTCACGGTTAATGTGCATCATCAACTCTTCATCAGTATCAAAGTCCATAGATTCCTGAGTGTACTCATCGAAGAAGCCAAACTTCTCAATAGTACCTTCAATTTCTACACGCTTGAAACCAATACGGTTAACGCGACCACCAGTTTCTGACAAAGCAGGAAGCTTGCCAGTGATAGAGCCAACGTCTTTGCTTGAACCATACAAGTTACCAGAACCTTGTTGGACAGAAGCACCAAGGTCATAAGTCATGATCAAGTCAGACTTAGTTACAGTTGAGTACTTAAAGGTCAGGCCTTTAGATACATCAAGAGTAATGGTTGCATGAGCAGCAGGACCACCAGCAGCTACAGCACTACCAGCAGCACCAGCGACAGCAGCTACATAAGAAGCGTCCATGTCGTCGTTGATAGCAGCAGTAGCAGCAACTACGTCAGCATCAGCAACAAACAAAACGCTACGAGGAAATGTAACAAAACGCTCAGTAGTAAGGATTGCTACACCAGCAGCATCGATACCCTGATCGTTGATGTTCAAATCATCAAGCAAAGGCAGGTAATGGAATTTCTTAATCTTTTTGCCCATGTGCTTAGGCATCGAGGTTACATCAGCCAACTGGCTAAAAAACTGCTCTTTACGTGCTTCGATAAGAGCTTTCTTTTTGTACACATCAGTACGGATCTGAGAGCCTACACTGGATGCGTCTCCGCCTAGCGGATCATTATAAATACGTGACATAAGTATTTCCTTTTAAGTTTATTTTACAAACTTGTTCGCTTCAAATTTCTCAAAGTCAGCATCTGACATAGAGAGTGGGTTTAAATCTTCAGAAGACTGAGAGCTGGCTGAAGCACCTTTAGTGGCTGCAGCTGCTTTCTTTTGGCTTTTGAGCTTATCATCTCTCTGCTTATTAAGTGTTGAAGTGGCTGTTTTTACTGCATTACTTGAAGGCTTACTCTTTTGCTTGGCGCTACCATGCAAAAGGCCTTTGTTATACAGCTCGTCACCAACTTGCTTATAGGCGGCAAGATCAGATAACCCGTCCAACTTTCCTAATACTTTCTGCTTTTCAACTTCAGTTGAGATTTGTGTAAACACCCCAGCTGCCATTTGTGCATCCAGCATTTGAATAATCTTAGGATCACTCGCTAGCACAGTTCTACTGGCAGAGTCCCACTTAGTACCAATGACTTCGAGTGTAGCGGCGCCTGTTGGAGACTCGGCCAAGTCGTCCAGTGCAGAATCCAGTACTAACTGTGCATCACTGACATTGTAAGCGTTAGGCTTATACTCAGTATCTTTATCTACATCAATATCAAGCGGGTCTATACCACTTATCTTGAGCAGTTTGGCTATAGCTTGAGGGTCTTTCTTATCCAAGTCAATTAAATAATTGATCTTGGCTTCGTCCATCAAGCCATTGTTATCTAACATTTTTAATATCTTTAGGCCCGGTTTAATAGCGACCATTTTCTTATTGTAATTGGCACCCATCATCATAAGAGTACGGGCATCAGCTACGCTATCAACTTGCATTTCCTTACCGTTGGCTTTGAAAGGAGATAAGAGCTCTTCTATTTCGCCCTTATAGTCACGATCAGAGCCCTCTTTCTTTTCATCACCATCATCAGCATCTTCATCCGAAGCATCCTCATCATCAGGATCAGCCTCATCTTCATCAGAGCTCTCTTCATCGCTCTCATCCTGATCTTCAGCAGTGTCTTCATCAGCAGCATCACCTTCAGCTTCACCATCATCATCGTCAGATTCAGCTGCTTCATCATCCTCTGCTTCATCTTCTAACTTGGGTGCTGCTTCTGCAGCACCTTCAGCTGTTTCTTCTTCTTCATCTACGACAGAATTATCTTCTTTAAAATCTGCAGGATCCAACAGGGAGACTTCTTCATCGCTCATGCTGGCTAGATCATCAGTATTATAAGTAGCCATTAGTGAGTTGCTCCTTCTTCTTCAGGATCAATTTCTTCATTCAACTCAGCAAGTGTCATACGAGACTCTTCCAAAGTGGTAGAAGCAATATCAGCTGTACGACGAATATGCATCAAATACTGACGGAAAATACCGATAGCTTTGATACCATCGTCAATCATTAACTGACTATCAGCATCCATACAGCTAGGAGAAGTCTTAGCCATTACATTACGAATGGCTTCATTCTCAAAATAACCTTCTGTAACAATACTCTCAAAGTCCTTGTTCTTAAGTAAGCGCTTAAGGGCTTCACCCTTTTCAATAGCTTCACGCGCTTGCTCGATACTAACTTCTACTACTCTAATATCTTCCTGTTGCTGACTCATGGTAACTTCCTCTTGTGTCCTCTCCCATTACAGGATGAGATTTTGTAGGTTAATCCTACGGCTATAAGTCTAGAATTTTATCTGTTGCTTTCAATCTGTGTTCTAATTTTTTAGTTTCTGCCTGGGCTCTAGCTTGAGCACCTTGCTTCTCCAATTCACGTTCTTGCTTCACACCAGATTCTTGTTCAACAAAATCCAAGGTCTTCTTACTGGTATCGGCTTGTAAGTTCTCAGCCTTAACACCTTCACTACCTGCTCTAGCATTCTGCAGATTAGCGTCAGACATGTACTCAGCCGCTCTAGCACGCTCAGTCTCAATCTTGGCTTGGAGTAATTCTACTTCAAGTTCCTGTCGTCTCACTTCAAGTGGATCAGGCTGAGGCTGGAAGTTTTCTAGTTTCTTGGCTAGATCAGGTCTCTTTCTCAACCTGGATATTTCAGCCATAACTATATTGACCATGCCTTGATCTGCATTCGGTCCGATAGTTTGTAACAAGAAACCCATTGATTCAGCCTGAGCGTTATCTTCCTCTGCAGTACTAATGGCTAACTTAAGGTCAACTTTACCGCCCAAAGAATCTTTTCTAATTGGTAAAAACTCTTCGTTGGTTACTCTGACAACTTCAAGTTCCTCAAGGAACTGGCTGTTCATGCTCATCATCTTGTAACCGATCTCAACGATACCGGCGGCAAGTCTTCGCAAGATACCAAGCTCACGCTTAGAGGCAGCGTCAAGAGCACTACGAGCTGCTGTAGCAGTACTACCTAGAGCAGCACCACTTATACCATTGTTGAAAGGTATCACGCCAGTAAGGCTCTCTGCTTCCTGCTGCTGTTGTGCTAGCAGGATAGGTGCAGACTGAGGGATCTCCTCGAACTTATGCATGTAGAAAGACTGAGCTGGATTAACGTTAGGATTGTATTGATAATCCTCGCCGTTTTCATATCTGCGTCTGTTGGTTACATCCAAAGCATCTTTGCCAGTACCAACCTGTCCATTAGAGCTTCGAGCCATGATGTCAATCATGCCTCGTGTTATGGCTCCTACAACTTTCTGGTTGTCTTCTAGCAGCTCACCATCAGGCTCACCGAAAGCACTTCTTCGTACAGGCAGGTATGGGACTTTAACAAAGGGCAGACCTTTATCAGGATATGGGTTCTCTTCCATTCTGATCAAAGTATTTCCAACCCAGGTAGCCACAAAGGGCTTAGTCATACCTGATTCTTCAATATCCCAGTAACCCCAATACTCATAAGCAATGAGTTCTTTACGGGGCTTATCTTCAAAAGTGAAAGAGCTGTTCTCTCCAGAAGCATGGTCAGGGTCTGCTAAAACAGAGCCAGCTGATTCAACAATGATCTTATCTAGATTCTTGTATATGCCTGATCTGGTTAATTCAGAAATAGAAGTTTTAAAAGAGTAGATGACGAATTTAGCTTTGCGTAGGCTACCTGTACAAGTAGGGTCGACGATCAGATTACGGTAGTCGCATACCTCCAGACTGGGCTGGTTCTTGACTGTGGTTGTACTAGAAATAGTCTTTGTCTCACCAGTGTCCACAGGAGCAAAAGGCTGCTGAGACTCCATGGTAAGCGCTAAAGCTACTTTAAGATGGTCTGGGGTATTTACCTCAAACACATCTGGACCAGCTTGTTGCTCCTGAGCTAGCTGCTCAAGGGTAGGACCGAATGCTTCGTCAATCACAAAGTCATAGATAGGAACTTCAGTTTCAACAACATCTTCTTCAAAGTCCCAACCAACTCGTACAATTACAGTGCCCTCATCGACAGCAGTACGTACATACTCATCAATGAATGCAACCTTGTCTATTTGGTTGTTGAATTGGTTGTTCAAGAGTAGCTGGTTGTGTCGTGCGGCTACTACATCTTCATAGGTAACTGCACTTGCATTGAAAATATCATCAGTACTTAGGAAGGGTTCACTCAAAGCAGCATAACGCCATTCAGCGTTCTTTCTGATTACCTTAGGACGTAAGGTAGATCTATTCTTGCGAGTACGAAGCTCTTTGCCTCCAGCAAGGTTAAGCATCCAATTGTCTACCTTGGATATGTGCTTATCATGCTCAATCTTAGCAGCAGCTAAGTCTACCTTCAGATCAGCTAACGTAGGAGCGTTCTTCCAATCAGTTAGATTAGTATCCTCAGAATCTAGCTCAACACCTGATTCATCTTCTTTGTTCATGCTTAAGCACCTGTGTTAAGTTCGATAATTACGTATATTTAACAGTACTGGTAGTATCATCGTCAACTCCCAGGTCTGGAAAACTATCTAATGGGTTCATTGAGAATCCATCGGAATTACGTACTTCAAAATGAAAGTGAGGAGTAATGCCCGGATATATCTCTGTAAGGTTCTGACTCAAGCCAATAGATTGACCGACAAGTACTTGATCTCCAACTTCAACTAATGGCTGAACATAAAAATATCTAAATCTGGTGCCATCAAATGAAACCTCTACATATCGTAGGTGACCTCTCTTCTCATCGGATGGATCATAGGGGTAGCCTATCTTGGTTACTTCACCAAGAGTGAAGCTTTTAACCAACTCCCCGGGCATAGTAATAAGGTCTACGCCTTTGTGTAACCTATTGCCTCTAGGTGCACCATAGTGACCAGCACCCACTACATCTTGTTCCCGAATCTTCAGACTTTTCATATACTCTGTAATTGTCATGTCATCCGCCTGATGTTCTAATTAATCCATTATACATAGAAGTTAGGTACTTTTTGCTTTGTTGCCATGTTTGTGGATTGATAATGTAAATCCATAGTGTGGACGAATAAGCTACCACCAGTAATTGATGGTAATGTATTCAATCGCATAGCTCCCTTAAACACACCGTCAGGCTCTAGAACGCCCCGTGCCATCAAAGTTGCTGTTGCAGTAGCACCAGAAACAATAACTTCATCAATTCTATGCCTATACTGAGGAGTGGTGGTTATGTCAGTCGTTGTATACGTGACTGATACGAGCTTCTCAGCAGGGAAGTTGGCTTGATTGTGCCCCTTAGCATAAGTGTGGAAAACGTCGAAAACAGCATTGCCAGATATTGCAGTACCGTTATGGCTCCAGTGGATATGAAAATAAATATCAGTCCCAGGGACATAGTCATGAGGTATGTGGAATACAAAATCAACCAAGTCGTTAGCTGTGAAGGCGTACTCACCAGAGACGCCACCGTTGTATATCACTCGACTAGGAGACCCTACACCAGTAGCTTTAGGAATTACTGCTCCAATAATATCACGCCATCCCCATGTTGGTGCTGCAGGCTCAACCTTAATCCCAACACCACTTGTTTTCGGCAAAATGAGGCTGTTACCTGTAATGGACACGGGCCCAGTAATTGATGGAGATACTAGCGGTGAACGATAGTTTTTCCAAGATGACGTTGGTAAATCATAAGCAACATAATCACCATCACTAGGAGTAGTTATTCCTACATCACTGAGTCCATTAAAATGAGGTTTGACACTAACTCTAACGTAAATAGACCCGTTGGTAGCATGGCTTCTTACAACATATCCTAGGTGTACCACATTGGTAGGTGCTGTAGGTGCTGTGGTAGTCATTGCTCCGATACCAGTTAGGTATAACGTTGCACCTTCTGCCCATGCAGATGTGTCAATACCTCGTACTAGCCCTACTGTAGTAGCGTAGCCTTGACCATTGTTTGCTAGATCTTCAGTCAATACACCTATTGTGGCGTTAGTAGTGGCATCCGTAGTTGGGTCTGCTTTAGCAATTGTTAATCTATTTCCTACTGCACCTGAAACGTAAACTACCGTACCATTTACTATTGCTGCACCCGTGCTATTTGTAACGCGCTGCATCATCTCCTGCCCTATTTGCAGGGTTACGTTACCGCCTTTAAGTCCTAGGTCTAACGTACCGTCATTATCATTCCAGGTCATTCTACCTGCAGCTGGTGTAACAACACCTGGGGCTAGTGGCGGGAAATCAATCCAGTCTGGAGTAACTGACGTAGAAGTTACAGAGGTCAGCCCTGCCAAAGCAGTTGCTGTACTGCCAAAAGTAATAGTGGTTGTACCAATAATAATATAGGAATCTGTGTTCTTATTTAAAATTGTCCAGTCAGATTCTAATGTTGCGTTGGTAACTTCAGCTATCAACACATCACCAACCTCGACATCGATTGTGAAGAATGTACCCGCAACAGTTACTGTGTATGTATCACCAATGCTCGTAGCAATCGGTGTAGCATCCAAGTTTGGTGTGTTGGTGTTGGCGTCATAACCACCTCTGTAATTTGTTGCTGAAGAAACCCTACCATCAACATACGCCTTAACCGACTGTTGTGTAGGAACCTTGGTATCAGAATCTGATACCATCGTGTCTTCATCAATAACGAACTGCATCGCAGCAGTGGTCGCATCACTGTTTAGTACTGCATCAGATGAAGATGCGAAGACGCCCCAATTAGTATTTATCAGAGACGGTTCACTAGCCGTGTTTGAGAATAGCGCAATGTAAGCTCTTCCATCTGCACCAGCAACCAAGTTATTTGGGACGTAGCTGGTTCCTATAGCCCAGGCACCAAGCCAATTCCAGGAGGCTGGTACTACCTCAGCACTCACAAGTGTCTCAGCACCGAACAATACAATTGAAGCTGTACCTGATGAACAAATAGCTTTGATTGTTTCAAGAGGCCCCAGAAACATTTTGTTGCTCATGTCCAGTCGCTGGTTAGCTGCTAAGGTAAATGGGACACTGCTCTTAAGAGCGCCTACATCACTGTAAATTGATAAAGTTACTGTGATTGACCCTGCGGTCAAATTAGTTAGGTAACCACCTAAAGATGACAGAAAATACCCATTAGGGGACTGTGCCACATTAGCAATAACAGTTGTCAGATTGGCTGAATAGTTTTTTAACTGCATTGGGTTACCCTATTATTAAAGCGTTTATGAAAGATACTTCTGCTATTGCTGCCTGCTGCGCTGTGCTCACTGGCTTATCCGCATCGGAGGTATTATCCGCCGAGCCGAGACCAACTTGTGCTTTTGTTACCACATGTGGGTTGGCTGTATCCGCAGTATGTGCCTGTACCCTATTAACTAAACCTTCTGTTGGTGCACTACCAAAATAAACCTTATCAAATACTACACCAGCAGTAGTACTGGTAGCATCAGCCAATAAACCAAAACCATGTCTTACATGGGTGGTGGCAGCGTCAGTTACTTCTAATGCACCATAGATATAAACCCATTGATCCCGATCAGTAAACTGATCTGGCTCAATGGTATGGGTAGTGGTGGTTAGTAGGGTGTAAGTGAAGTTAACTTCTTGCTTATACTCCCTTACCTTAATTGCAATGCTTCCATTGAATCCAGCATCTACCCAAACCTTTGACTCAAAGAATACCCAACCACCTTTTTTCTTAGTAGGAGTATCAGGCAAACTGATTACATAATCTGCACCTGGGTCAGTGGGCAATATTCTAAGAGTGTCTGCCGCACCATGTAGTATTCCGTAAGCATACTGAGCATGAGTGGGCCAATATGTAAGGTCACCACCGACTCTGGCAGTAAACTCTGGATCTTGAACCCAGTTAAACGCTGCAGCTGCGTTGTCACTTAAATTGGTAATACGTACCGACAGTAAATCATCAGCATCAGTACGAGCTATAGCCTCGTTATTAATAAGAGTTGCGTTATCACCTACTGCTACACCTCTTGCAGTGGTCTCAGCAGTAATAGCATCTGATAGTACTGTGTCTGCATCAGCACGAGCAGTGGCTTCACCTGATACTGCCAAGATTCTTGCTGCTGTCTCAGCAGCAATAGCAGCTTCATTTGGCTCAATCTTGTTTATCTTAGTTACCATTGCGGAGGACAGAGAACCTTCATCCAAAGCCAATTGCATTGCACTAAGTAATGACAATACTGCTGAGGAAGCGCCGGCAACTGAATGCCATGCCCCTGGAGTGTTTTGAAAAGAAACAAACCTAACCCAGTAATAGTAAGTTCCAGCTGTACCAACAAAGTCTTGGTAGGTAACACCAGTGGATACACCTCTGAGAGAGGCTAGGGAAACATCATCTGCAGTTCCTCTCCAGATCTCAGCATGCTTCACCAGTGACTGCCCTGAGGCTGTCCAGGAGACGATTACGTATGAATACGTACCAGAAGTAAGATTAACCCCTAAAGGCGCTGTGGGAGCCGTGGGATTAGCCAGAGGGTTATTCGGATTAAGGTCTAATGTGGGATTGTTGATATAGGCAGAAAAACCTCTGTCTTCATTACTGAGGACTATGGCTTCAGGACCTGTAACATTAACTATAGTTGCTTGCGTAGATGCAATTGAGATAACTGGCCTATTGTCAGTTACCTCAATGATTTCACCTTGAACAACTTGTATTACAGTGTCGCTCATTCTTACCTCACAAAGGATTTATACAGAATGAAAGCTAGGGGTTTTTCCCACAAGTCGAACTTCTTACCACTGGCTAGTGTCAACTCAACGTCACACCAGTAGGTCTCTCTGTTATCTGAGCCGAGAATATTAATTGTGTCAGCTGGAACCAGGGGAAATGTAATAGTACCTGAGGCTCCGGTAATCACAGCATTTACTGTAATAATAGCAGCATCCATTACTGACTTTCTTACAGTCAGAATTGCTGATGCTCCTGTAATATCTATAGGGGCACCGGCAGCATCATTGTAGACAAAGACGATGTCTCTATCTTTACCAGCCTTTACTTCGATTGTGATGGCCACTTATTGAACTCCTACAGTTAACTTTATGAAAAGGTTTTAGTATTTACTACTCACATCAACCTTGCCTTGTTCAACTACCATTACTACTGGACCAAGGATGAACCATTCGTCTTCTTGGTTTTTTACGTCACAGTCGTAGTAACCTTTAATTTTCAGTCTGACTTCACCTGTTGGGGT
>ERZ767114.182-NODE-182-length-43013-cov-4.463574_pt1 | contig 43013 bp, 42 predicted proteins | sample MGYA00374952_ERZ767114 | MGnify/ENA primary metagenome ERZ767114 (study PRJEB28939, sample SAMN06267156) | marine metagenome | isolation source: Columbia River Estuary | place: USA:Columbia River Estuary, USA | collected 2012-05-05 ... | reverse complement strand
TTATTTGAAAGTGGTGTTTACACTTGGGATGAGCTATGCACTAAACTAAAAGGAGGAAAGCCAGAGGAAGGTGTTGAAGGCTTCATTGAGGACGTTCTTAGGCCTCGAATGAAACTTACTACATATCAATCATATAAGTATAGCTACAGAGCTCTATTAAAGGTTTTAGATGTCAGTACTCTATCTTTTAAAGAACTTAATTATGACGCTATTGATAAAGCGGTAATGATATGGAAAAACCAAGAAAAATCTCCAAGTTCTATTGAAACCTATTTAAAACATTTAGGAGTTATAATTAACGAGGCCAATGATAGAGGAATAGTTAACTATCGTTTTGAAAAGAAGAAAAAATGGAGAGTTAAAAAGCATACTAAAGTTGTAGAGAGTGTAACTACAAAACAATTGTTAGATTCAATTAAAAACGTAAATAATATTTATGATTTTCAAACCTTTGCTTTTTGGTTATTAATGTTTTGTATGCGCGGATTGTATCCTCGTGATATTGTAAAAATGCACCTCCACGAATTAGTGAATGAGTCTGAACAGTTCAAAAAAAGATATGTAAAACACAAGAGGAGTAAGACTGGAGAGCCAATGAATATATTATATTCTTGTGAACCAACAGAACAAATAATCAATTCCCTTAAATGTTCAATCACATATACTCATCTCAATAGAAGTAGCAGTTATCCTGATGTATATCCTAAAGGTTGGCATACTTTAATAATGTTTGAATACAAAGAGGAAGAACATAAAAACGTATGGGATGTATATACTAAAAGATGTAGAAAAATCATAGGCGTCCCTTTTAAAGTAGCTCGGAAGACTTTCGAATCTTATGCACTTTTACTAGATGTATCGGCAGAGGTTCGATATCGTTTACTTGGTCATCAAGATAGAAGTATAAAGAGTAGTTATCAAAATTGGGAATGGGACAGAATTAGCGCAAAAGTAGATGAAGCACATCTAAAAGTCTTAAAAGAATTTAGGATTGAAGAGGTTTGGTATAAACTTAGAAAAAGAGGAAAAGAAATTGGATTACCTGAAAGTGTGGTTACAAGAACATTAATGCTTGGCAACCCTAGAGATAAGAATTAAGTGGCTTGTTTTCCTTACCTGAACTTACTGAAGATGATATGCCTATGGTTTAATCTATTTTCCAATAAAGAAAATATTTCTCGTTATTCATTCGTTGTATTACACTATCTAAACTTTTAATATCCTTTTTAATTATCTCATTTTGATATGAAAGTTGGTCTTTTACAATGAATCTCCATAAATCATATCTTTTTTTAAATAGATGCTTTAAAAACTTATCGTTTTGAAAATATTTTCTGTTTTTAATCCAAAATTCTTTTGATTCTATATCTACTGAAGGTAAGTCTTCAACCCACTTATTTTCAAGCCTATCCATAAACTGATTGATATATTTTTCTTCATTCTTAGCAGTTTCTTCAGAAAGATATTGAATATCAGACCCTTCATACAATTCAAATATTCTATTAGAAATCTCTGGATTTATTAAAAAAAAATCTTGAGTTCCCTTTGAAAAAGTTTTATACTCAATTCTTGGTGGGTTATAAACTTTAGTGTTTGTAAACAATCCTAATGGTGCATAATAATATTTACCATTTGGCGCATTCTTGTTTTTAAAATAATCAATAAATATACTGTCATTGTCGTTGTCCCATCTGTCAATTTGTTTTTTATACATAGGAAGAAGATTGTCAGTTTGTGATATATAAATATCGGTATAGTCAGAAACAAGATATAATTCATCTAATATTTTCTTTGAAATATTTAAATATTTTTGTCTGTTTTCATAATTATCCCCGACACTTTCTACGTAAAATGTAAAAGTTACTACCACAAAAAGAGCTAAAGCGTTCAATAATAATTTTTTAGTATTATCAGAGAAGGTTTTAGAACTAAATTTTTTACCTAATGTGAATAATTTTAAATACTTCTTTTTAGGGTCTTTAATTACAGTCATAGCTTATGGTTATCACATAAAAATACAGATTTTTACTGAACTTACTCTATAAACAAAGGCAAATCTTCACTCATTTCATTAGTAGCTTGTTTCATTCTTGGTAAAGTGTATTGTAAGGCTATTTGAAGCATCTTAATACGCTGGTTAGCATCTAACTCATTTACGTTTAAAGAAGCTATTAAATCCTCTATAAGTAGTTGTAACTTCTCTTTTACTTCTGATGTTATTTTGTTTGGACTTCCTTTTGGTCTTGGCATATATTTTATTATTTTAGTTATTATTTTACCACTAACCACAAACACTATTTCATTATGAATCTTGATTGGTCTTCATTATCAATGATAGTATTGGGTATTTTGATATTTACAATTGGCTACTTTTCAAAGCCAACGATTATTGGTGAAGGTAAACTCTCACTTAATTTTAATAAAATGATGAAATTAATTGGAGTACTTTGGACTATTGGTGGAGTCTTACAATACGTAAATAGTTTTATAATATAGTATTATTTGGTCTTGGTAAGTTTGTTTGGCTGTCCTGCTATTCTACCCATATTTTATTTATATGAAAAATTTAAAACGGATTTGGTTAGCTTCGCTGTTGGTATTTGTAGCTTACTTTGTAAAAGAATGGCTTGAAAGTGGTTTTGATTCTGTATTGTTTGCATCTGGTATAGCAATTTTAGTTTCAGGCATAGGGTTTCTAAATAAGAAATAAAAACCTGTACTTTATTTTTTAGAGAACGTCATTATCCTTGACAGTAACTTTTAGTTGGTTTTTACTGCATTTAAGTCTTGGCATATATTTTAATGTTTAAATACTCATTAAGAAGTAATCCTTTTTTGTGTGCTATTGCCATTAGTTCTTTCTTTCTTTTGATAGGTATTTTAATAGTTATCTTTTTCATTAGAATTCCTTTTTAACCTGATTAAGCATTACACTTGTTCTTGCCATACTGTATCGTGCAAAAGCACTTAATGTTAAGCCTATATCATTTGCTATAGCATTATACTTTTGTTTTTCTTGTTCAGAGATTCTTAAATGAACATTACTTTGTCTTTTTATTCCTTTCATTGTATTTATTTAAGGTTATATATATACAATACAATTGTGTTTGTTTTGTTATAAATTCATTTACACAAAAAGGTGTATTATATTAATTATTTTATAAACAAATTGTTGGAAACAAGTAGCTGATTTACTTGACTTTAAGGGATATTAAAAATTCTTCTTGGCTATATGTTTATTATAAAAAAACTATTCAAGGAGTAGATGATATAAGAAGTTTAGTAATTAGAGATTCTAAAAACAAGATAATTTATAACGTATCAACAAGAAATGTGCCGATGTCCGAAGTTATATCTATACTGACAGAAATGTAGATAATGAATTAAACATTTGTAAGTGTAAAGGGTTTACAGCGTCCTACCTGTGTACATATCACTTCGTACTCTTCTTGATTTCATTATAACAATCCTTCAATCTCTGCAAGTCTTAAAACCTTTTGAGCAGTAGGGTATGATACACCTGCAATCTTTAAAGCATACTTTAAAAGTTTATACACAAGGTGTTGTCAGGAATGGTGATTCACTAAAGGTTTGGGACGAAATTATTATATTTAGGTATAATTTTAAATCAAACAAAAATGAAGAATATTAAAGATAATGAAGAATATTAATCCAAGATGGGCAATAGTTGTAGTTCTTATTCTGGCTATTTTACTCAATTACTATAATAGCACACGTTAATTAAAACCAATAAAACCCCTAACTCCTTACTCTAAAACTTGATAGATACTAAACACATATGAAAAAAGTAGGACTATTATTACTAACTATTATATTTTTTAGCTGTGGGGATTTAAGTTCTGAACCTGATTGGTCTAAATATAGTTCAAGTTTAAAAGCAATAATTAATTCTTCTAATTGTGATGAATTACAATACCACTTTAACATTGCAGAAGCTAATTCTGACATCCAAAGAGCAAGAACAGGAACAGGAACAGCTAATTTAATGAGTTATATTGATTCAAAAATGCAAGAGAAAAACTGTTATTAAAATGGAAGAAATAAACCCTAATTAACCTTGATAGATATTAAACACATATGAAATTAAAAGACTTTATTTATAACAAGGAAACCAAAGAATCAAATTTATTAGGTGTTCTTTTTGTAATTGTTGTTACAATATTTTGGGGCTTTGTAATTTATTTTGTCTGGAAATATTAGCGAGTATTTGTAATCGTAAAGGGTAGTTTTAGCATTTGTATTTAAGAGTGCCAGATGAGTGCCAAGAAATTGACTAAATTTGAACACAACTTAATTGTAAATAAAAACCCCTCGATTGCTCGAAAGGCTTTATTTAATTACTTTAAAAAGTAATTTACAAAGTGGAGAAGATGGGACTCGAACCCACGACCTCTTGACTGCCAGTCAAGCGCTCTAGCCAGCTGAGCTACATCCCCAATTAATTATTTTATTTGTATTTATAAGGCTTAACGGAAATAGTATTATTTATTTTATTTAAAATTTGGTACAGAATTTAGACTTTTTTAGTCAATTCACATCTTAACTGATAATACTTTGAAGACGACATCATAAGCGTTTCATAAATAAATTGCAATTTACCATTTATTACTTATTTAGTTAGTTTTGAAATATATAATATTATTATTTTGAATGTGAAATAGGTACTTTTAAAAAGTTAGTTTAGCCTATTAAAGGGGTTTAGAAATACCTAAACTTAATTAAGAGGATATTCCTGTGGTTTAACAGAAAACGCCACTAAATTTAATTAGTGACGTTTGTATTTATAAGATTATTTGTGTTTTAGAATTCTAATTAAAAACGTGAATATTATTTGTCAAGTAGCTTTTAACTAATTCTACTTTTCCTCTTTCAGCAATAAAATTCTGAAAAGCCTTTGTTTTATTAATTGCTCTTTCAGTTAAAATTATATCGTTTAGGTTAGAACCGCTTAACCAAGTGTTATGAGTTCCTCCAAGTCCTCCCATATCAATTGATTCAAGTGCTACAATTCGGTCATCCAAAATATCATCAATTGCTTTAATAAATTTATCATACGCTTTTGCAAACTTAGCAGGTTCATGAACAATCATTTCCCAGTTTTTATGAGCTTTATTCTTTTTACTATCACCATCTCTCCATCGTAAATTTGTCATTACCATTGAGCCTGTTCCACCATTTAAATTTCTCCTGATTTTTCCTAAATATGCATCCCATTCAGCATCAGTTTTTTCAACTTTAAATCCCCAGTTTGAAGGGTCTCCAACTAAAAGTATTCTGTGGGATACATTGTCCCCAAGATAATTTACACTCTGTAGTACCGATGCCCCTGATTTTCTTTCAACATCTGAATATTCTGCAAATAAACCAGCAACTTCTTCAGCAGCCCCCATTTTAACGTCAAGATTAATCACTCTAATACTTGTTTGAGCAAAAGAGACTATTGAGACAAGTAAAGTTGTAATTGTAATAAATTTTTTCATTTTAATTGATTTATGATTAATAATACTCAAATATAACAAATCCAGTTCTTTCTTTTGATTCTTTAAGATAACACAGAGTTAATATATTTTAATTACATTTAAGTGTCTTTAAATCATCATATTGAAAAAACAAATAATTACATTTATTTTGATTCCATATCTAGCATTTGCTCAATGGAATTATGGTAATTTAAATAATGAAATTGGCACTTATGCTGTGGGGAATATTAATTTTATTGGATTTGATGATTTTGAATTTAAATTAATTAAATCAAAAAATAAAGATCTAGCATTATCAATAAATAGTGAATATTTTATAGAAGATTATTATTATGTAGTTATATCGCTGTTTAACAAACATTTTAGAATATCAGAATTTGAAATTTTTGAAAGAAAATTTAACATTATTGAATTACAAGATTTAGCTAAAAATGATAAGTACACAGTTACTGAATTTTTAAAATTTCTAAAAAGTGATGATGAATGTATTGTTACTATAAAAAATAATAATAAAATAATTCAAGGCTTTAGTTCATTAAAAGAAAGTTCTCTAGCAATTAATTATGTCTTGAGACGTTAAATTTAGCTTCATAATTTTTGTAATTAAACATTTTAAAGTATCCTCTTTTACTTTATAAAAAATGAAACTGATTCAGAGCTTATTTTATATATTAAACCTTTATAAATAAATCAAGTCTAAAATTTCAAAACGACATATTTTATATTAATGCTTATGTTTTAAATGAAAATATTATCAAAATTATTTAAAAGATTAGGGTATGTTTTCTTGACCATTCTAGGGATACTAGTTTTAATTTACTTTGGATTTTCTATAAAATGGGCGAATGAAACTTCTGATATTGAGGCATTATTAGGAGATGTAGCTCCAAAATTATTGATCGACGGACATAATTTCCGTGATTTAAATAAAAATGGAATTCTAGATGTTTATGAAAATCCAAATGAATCAATCCATGACAGAGTTGAAAATCTTATTTCACAGATGACTATTGAGGAAAAGTCTGGGGCGATGTTTTTTAATATGATTGGAGTAAACGAGGACGGTTCCATAATGGAGTATCCTAATTTTTCTGATCCATTTAGTTTTTTAATGGGATCATCTTTAGAGAAGTTAGTAATTAAAAAAATGAATCATTTTAATACACGGGCTTCTTATGATAAAGAGAAAATGTTATCCTGGTATAATGCCATTCAAAAAGTAGCAGAGCGATCAAGATTGGGTATTCCAATTACCATAGCCTCTGATCCACGCCACGGAGTTCCTGAAACTTTTGGAGCGTCAATTTATACTCCTTATTTTTCCAAATGGCCATCAGCCCTTGGAATGGGTGCTACACGAGATAGTTTATTAGTTTATGAACATGCTAAAATTGTTAGAGAAGAATATAAAGCTCTAGGCATTAGAGTTGCATTGGGACCTATGGCAGATATAGCAACAGAACCCCGATGGGCCAGAATAAATGGCACTTTTGGTGAAGATGCAGAATTAAACTCAAAACTTATTACAGCATACATTAATGGTATTCAAGGAGATTCGATTGATGTAAATTCTGTAGCAGCTATGGTAAAACATTTTCCCGGATCAGGAGCTTTAGATAAAGGAAAAGATAGTCATTTTCCTCCTGGCATTCAATCCTACAGAGGTAATAATTTTGAACATCATCTTAAGCCATTTGAAGCCGCTTTTAAAGCTGGTGTTTCATCTGTAATGCCATTTTATAGTATTCCAAAAGGAATTACTTCTGAAGATGTAGGCGCAGGATATAATAAAGATATTATTACTGGTCTTTTGAGAGAACGTTATAATTTCAAAGGAATTATTTGCACAGATTGGGCGATTATTTCAGATTCAGAACCACTGGGAATTAAATTTAAACCCGCTTCTGCTCACGGGGTCGAAAATCTTAACACTGATGAAAGGTTAGTAAAAATAATTGCTGCAGGGGTAGATATGATTGGTGGAGAATCACTTAGTCTTGAGCTAGCTGAATTAATTAAATCTGGAAAAATATATGAAAGTAGAATTGATGAATCAATTCGTAGAATTATGGATCAGAAATTCAGACTAGGACTTTTTGATTCCCCTTATCTTAACTCAGAGGCATTAAATAGTTTAAATAAACCTGAATCTATTTCTAAAGGGATTGAAGCTCAAAAAAAATCTCTAGTGCTCTTAAAAAACGAAAACAATTTTTTGCCCCTACAAAAACAAACAAAAGTATACTTGCATGGATTTGACTCCAATCCATCAAGTGAATTAGAAGGAACAAGTTTGGAAAACGCGGAGGTAATAATTGCCAAGGTAAAGACCCCAAATGAAGGAGTAAAGTCGGAATATATAATGGAAAAACTAATGGGAGGGGGAACTTTAGATTTTTCAAACGAAGTAATCGAAGAATTACTTCCTCTATTTAATTCAAAACCCACAGTACTAGTAATGAATCTTCAAAGATCAGCTGTTTTAACAAAAATTGAAGGTTTATCAAAAGCAATCATTGCTGATTTTGATGTAGATGAAAAAATCATTTTAGAACTTATTCAAGGTAATTTTTCACCTACAGGAAAACTCCCCATAGAACTTCCGTCTTCTATAAATGCGGTTGAAAACCAACTTGAGGATCTCCCTTTTGATTCAAAAAATCCTTTATATGAATTTGGTCATGGACTGAGCTATAGAAATAAAAAAGACTAATTTTAATGAATTAAAAAACCAATTATGTTTGATTTAAAGAAAATAATAACATTGTTTACCTTTCTATTAATATTATCATCTTCTGGATGTTCGGCTACTAAATCTACAACAAATGAAAAAGTAAAAGTTGAAAGTCCCTCAAATGCAAATATTAGTTTACTCGATCAATTAAGAAGATCTCCCGGACTTATGATTCGTGGCAGCGATCAAAATGCTCAAATATTTTTGAGAGGAATTTCAAGTATAAATAGTCCAAAAGAGGTACTTTTTATTATAAATGGAACCCAAGTTGGTAGTTTTTCTAGAGGAGCTTCTTCACTGAGTCCACAAGAAATAAAACGTATAGAAGTTTTAAAAAATCCGTCTGATATCGCAGCTTATGGAATTATGGGATCAGGTGGTGTAGTTCTAATAACTACATTATAATTTTTTCAAAAATATATATAGTAAAGAAATCATGATTAGTTATTGGGAAAAATCATCCTTACTAAATTATGATCTCATTGTTATAGGTGGAGGAATCACAGGTATGTTTTGCGCTATATCATACCGTAAAATTTATCCAAAAGCTAAAATAGCAATACTAGAGCGTGGTCTTTTCTCTTCAGGGGCAAGTACTAAAAACGCTGGCTTCGCTTGTTTTGGCTCTTTATCTGAGCTCCAAGATGATTCTACAAAAATGACTGAAAAGGAATTGTTAACTCTCTTAGGGCTCAGGCTCGAGGGGTTACAGTTTTTACGTGAAACTCTAGGGGATAAAAATATTGACTATCAGCCCAATGGTGGATTTGAATTATTTTTTGAGGAGCATCCAAAATCACTAGACTCTTTATCTTATTTTAACGAATTGTTATATCCTATTTTTAAAAAAGAGGTATATACTCTTAAGAATTCAAAAATAAGAGATTTTGGTTTAGATAAAACCCATGTAAAACATTTGGTAGAAAACTCCTTTGAGGGTCAACTAAATACGGGTCTGATGATGCAGACTCTTAGGGCAAAAATTAATACTGAAAATATTTCTTTTTTATCTAATGTAGAAGTATCAAGTTTCGAGGAGTCTATAGAGAAAAGTACACTTCTTGTTTCAATTCAAGGGCAACAGATTAAATTAGAAGCACGTAAAATAGCAGTTTGTAATAATGCATTTGCTAAACGTTTTTTTCCAGCACTGGAACTAAATCCTGGCAGAGGTCTCATTTTCATTACAAAACCTATTAAAGACCTTAAATTAAAAGGATCTTTTCACTATAATGAAGGCTATTATTACTTTCGTAATATAGATAATCGTATTCTCTTTGGAGGAGGGAGGGATTTAGATATTAAAACAGAAACCACCACATCTTTTGGAGTTAATAGTCAGATTAAACAAAAACTTTTAAAAGATTTAGAAACCTTTATTCTTCCGGGCCAATCGGTGCCAATTGAAATGGAGTGGTCAGGAATTATGGGTTTTGGTTCTAAAAAAACACCTCTTCTTCAAAAAGTGGGAGATAATATCGCTATGGGAGTTCGTCTAGGCGGAATGGGAATTGCCATTGGAAGTAAAATTGGAAAGGCAACAGCTGAATTATTGCAAAAATAAAATCTTCATTTATACTTTAATTAGCCTTAAAAAGTTTTGTTTTTATACCTTTATCTAATGCGAAATATTTTCTATTATTTTGGTTTTTCATATTTAAAACCAACACAATATTGGCCAATAAGAATTATAGTTGCACTATATTTTATAGTTGTTTATCTAGGCCTTATTTATGATCTCACAACAGCGAAACCAATATACTATTCAAATAATAGTCAATATTTAAATATTCTTTTATCAGACGATTATTTCTATTTTATTTATATTATCCCCGTTATTTTAGTTTTTGTTGTCTCATATTTATGGGAATTTTTCTTAACAGTAGATAGAAAAAAGCTTAACAACAAATAAAATATTTAATAAAAAAACCGCCCTTATACTTAGGGCGGTCAAACAAATAATTAACTTTTTATTAATGCAAATTTCTTTTTGGGTAACTAAGCCTTGAAATCTATTCAGCATTTATAAATAAACAAAATTTAATAAAATCATATTTCTATTGAATTTTAATCAAAGATATATTGAAATAAGTAATTATATCATTAATAAAATTGCTCTTAGCTCATTTTTATTAAGAATTCAATAAAGAATACTTTATTTTATATATTATTTAAAAAAAAGAATGTTAAATGGAATAAATATATTTTTTCTCCATCTGGATTGAAATAATTAAATGTATTAATTAGTAATTTCTCTACTCCTCATTAATTTAATATTAGCTTAAAGTTAAGCAGGGTTTAAAAAGTCTTTTTTTAATCTCTCCGATCCATTTTTGATTTACCGTCAAGAATTCCTAAGTTTGAATAGCAGCTAATTCCCATTTTATGAAACCTTTTTTTCCTTTTTGTAGCATATTTTTTTTTGGCGCATGTGTTTTTAATAAAGAAATAACGCCCCCAAACATTATTTTTATTTTAACAGATGATCAAGGATATGGGGATTTGGGAATTTATGGCGCTACCGACATTGAAACTCCACATATAGATCAACTGGCTTCAGAGGGCGCAATGTTTACTTCTTATTACGCTACTCAACCTGTATGTTCTGCATCAAGAGCTTCAATTCTAACAGGATGTTATTCAGATCGTATTGGTATTCATAATGCCTATAGTCCAGGGTCAAAAGTTGGGCTTAATCCTGAGGAGACGACTATAGCTGAATTACTGAAAGAGAAAGGGTATGCTACGGGAATATTTGGTAAATGGCATTTAGGAGATGCCCCTGAATTTTTACCGCGGAAACATGGTTTTGATGAATTTTTCGGGATTTTATATTCAAATGATATGTGGCCAAAACATCCACAACAAGGAACTGTTTTTAATTTTCCAAACATTGAATTATATGAAAACGAAACTCCGCTATATATTTTAGAAGATCAAGCTTTTTTGACCAAAGCATTAACTGATCGAGCGATCAATTTTATTCAACAAAACAAAGAACAGCCTTTCTTTGTTTATCTACCTCATCCACAACCTCATGTACCTCTTTTTGCAGCCAATGATTTTAAAGATACCCAAGATCGCGGACTTTATGGAGATGTAATACATGAAATTGACGCATCTGTAGGAAGAATCTTAGCTAGCTTAAAAGAAGAAGGGCTCGAGAAAAACACCATTGTTATATTTACTTCAGACAATGGGCCTTGGTTATCTTATGGAGATCATTCTGGATCCTCTGGAATTTTTAGAGAAGGAAAAGGAACTAATTGGGAAGGAGGCCACCGAGTGCCAGGAATTATTCGCTATCCAAATAAAATTGAGTCTAATACTCTTATAGAAGCGCCTGCAATGGGAATTGACTGGCTACCCACCCTAGCTGAATTCGCTGCTACCAAAATGCCTAAATTAAAAATTGATGGTGCTTCTTTGGTTCCACTTTTAACTGGAGTCACTAATTCTTCTCCTCACGATAATTTTTTCTTCTATTACCGAACTAATGAATTACATGCAGTTCGTCATAAAGATTGGAAACTTTATGTTCCTCATACCTATCGTTCCTTAAATGGAAGAAAAGGGACCAATGATGGTTTCCCTGTTCCTTATCAGATGAATGAAATTAATACTCCGACTCTATATGACCTCACTAATGATAGAAGCGAACAGTATGATATTGCTTTTCAGCACCCTAAAATAGTAAAGAAAATTTCTAAAATAGCTGATTCGATCCGCCTTATTTTAGGAGATCAACTTTCGGGAATTAAAGGAAAAGAGGTGCGTCCAGTGGGTCGAATTGAAAACTAGTTTTTATCGGCCCAAGGGCCATGATATTTTCTATCATGGTTTTTATCTTTTCGCTCAAATCCGTGGGCTCCAAAAAAATCTCGTTGGGCTTGTATTATATTAGCATTACTATTCTCTTGTGTTATTGCTAAAAAATAATTCCATGCCGCATTATGACAAGAAAAAGGAATACGTTTTTGGATTGCAGATGTAATTGAAATTTCCCATGAGGCAATACCATTATTAAAAAATTCCATAAACACAGCTGCATTCAGCAGCGTGTCATTTGCTTTAAGAATATCTACAAGAGTATCCATTAATCTTGATTTAATAATACAACCCTCAGACCAAAGACTAGCAATAGTAGCCAACTCAATTTTCCAATTATTTTTAGTAGCGGCTTTTCGAATCATTTCAAAACCCTGATGATGATTGATGATACGTGAGAGATCATATGAAACTTTTAAAGCGCTTAGTGAGAGCGAAGTTGAAGTAGGTTTACTCTTAAAAGTCTTACTTAACAGTGAGCGTTGCTTTTTATTGGATGAGGTAAATCGAGCGTGTAATGCTGAAGCCATTAATGAATTAGCACTTCCAAGCTCTGCACCCTCAGCAGTTGCCCAAGCTCCAGTTCCTTTGTTAGAGGCTTCATCTTTTATTAAATCAATAAAAGGACATCCTGACTCGTGGAAGCCCAGAAGTGACGCTGTAATATCTAATAGATAGCTTTCACTTTTGGTTTTTTGCCAATCTTGGAGCATTTTTTGAACGGTTTTTATACTGTTAGACGGATCTGATAGTGCTAGTGAAACCACCTCTGCAAGTAATTGCATCTCCGCATATTCAATACCATTATGTACCATTTTAACAAAATGACCTGCACCTCCAGAACCTACAAAATCACAACAAGGAACTTCTTTAGAGTTTTTTGCAGCTATTGCACTTAGGTCGTTTTTAACTAGCATATAGGCCTCTTTATCACCCCCTATCATTAAAGCAGGTCCTATTAGCGCCCCTTCCTCTCCTCCAGAAACACCCATGCCTAGAAAATGTATACCAGCTGCTGAAAGTTGTTTTGCTCTTTTTTCGGTGTCTTTAAAATGAGAATTTCCACCTTCAATAATAACGTCTCCTTGAGTTAGTAATGGGATTAATTTTTCAATAACTGTATCTGTGGGATTTCCAGCAGGAAGCATTAATAAAATTTTTCGTGGGTTTTTTATTGATTCAACAAAAGAGGGTAATGCACTAAAAGGAAGGGCATTTTTAAGTTCAGAATACTGTTTGGTATGAGACAAAGCAACTCCTTCTTCGGAACCTTTTACCTCTCTATTATAAAGCGAAAGGGAAGTGCCTTTATTGGCAAAATTTCTACTTAGACTTGTGCCCATTATACCGAGTCCAACAATACCCCAATTAGTTTTATTGATCATCTTAAATAAGGTTTAAGTTGATTAATTTGTTCTTTAGTAGTTAGCGCTGCTTCCAAATGAATTGCGTTATCGGGAACTTCTAATATTTCTAGTTGACTTTCAAGAAGTGAAGCTGGCATAAAGTGCGCACGTTTTTTCAGTCTTTTTTTCAAGGTATTAAGATCAGAATGTAAATATACCCATAGTATTTTTTCTGAGATTATCCCTTTACTCAAATCCGATCGATACCTCTCTTTTAACGCCGAACAAGCAACAACTACTCCGTTTTTTTCAGACGCCAAAATCTCTTTATTTAACTCAACTAACCAAGGTATTCTATCGAAATCATTTAAGGGAGTTCCTCTCTTCATCTTATCTATATTTTCCTTTGAATGAAATGCATCTCCTTCTAAAAAAAAATGTTCTAAAAAGTCTGCAAGTGCTTTTCCAAGAGTAGTTTTTCCACACCCACTGACACCCATAATAATAATAATTTTTGACACCCGCTAAAGGTATAAAAATGAACGTATCTATAAAGACTCTTTCGAATGGCTTAAAGAGTATCCCATGGAATTGATTGTTTTTTTTCTGCGGCTAGTGTTGCTAGCGTTAATATTTTAGAAACAATTAAGTTATTTTCAACACTATACAATCCGTTTGGTTCTATAATTCTATTTTCGTGAACAACCTCATAGAGCAGTCTAAATGGATCTTTTTGATAGTCACGAATAGGAGCAGGCTGGTGTGTCTTAACACCTTCTTTTTCTGTTGTCATAAGCTCCATTTGATTACCGTTGATACAGTTAATATAACCTTGAGATCCATAAATTTGCATGTCTTTACGGTTATGCGACCAGTTCCATGATGCATGAATAACGACTTGGATTTTTTCGTATTCTAAAACAATGGTAGTGTCATCATCTACTTTTGGATAAAGTTTAGGTTTACTTTGTTTAGCGATACAACTAACATGCAATGGAGTTTTTCCCTCCAGCATCCATGTAGCAATGTTAGCACCGTAACAACCAAAATCTGTAAGTGCACCTCCACCATTTAAAACCGGATCTGTAAGCCAAGATAAAAATTCTGGGGAACACCCAATTTCTATAGGACCAGGGTGCCCAGTATTAAAGACCATTTTTGTAAGATTTCCCACCATATTTTCAGTCATTATTTTCTTTGCTTCATAGGTGCTTTCATACCATGATGTTTCATAATTTATAAGCAAAGGGACTTCGTATTTTTTAGAAAGGCTAGCCATTTCTAGTGCTTCGTTATAACTTGTCGCCATTGGTTTCTCAAGCATTATAGGAATTCCTCTAGGAGCAAAAAACTTAATGACTTCAAGGTGTTCTTTTGTTTCGTTAAAGGCAGACACTGCATCTAGATTTACATTAGAATATAAAGCCTCATATGTTTTAAAAAATAAAGAATCATGAAGTTTATATCGCTTTTGATATTTTGCAATCGCTGTTTTATTAGTTTCAACAATTCCAACAATACTTACATCTTCTTTTTTTCGATTTAAAATCCAACTTACATGGTCATGAACCAATCCAATCACCCCCAAACGAAGTTGTTTTTTTGAGATGTTTGCTTTTTGAGAGATTGCAGATGAAGGAAATATTATTAGTGTAATAAAAAAAAAGAGTAGTAGCCGAGTATACTTTGTAAAGTATGTCTTCATAATTTTTGTAAATTTAAGTATTAATATACTCAATTTTCTCAATGACTTCATTGAAACCATTTTTAATTTGCTTGATACTTTCTTCTTTTTTATGCGCTCAAGAGGAACCCAAAAAACTGTTAGCTATTTTTGCTCATCCAGATGATGAGCAGTCTGTAGGACCCCTTTTAGTCAAATATGTAGAGGAAGGTGTAGAGGTAACCCTTGTCATAGCAACAGATGGTCGCCTAGGGGTTAATCAATATAATGACTATAAAGCAGGAGATGATTTGGCAGATATCCGAAGAAAAGAAATGCGTTGTGCAGCCCAAGTTTTGGGTGTTAGCCTGAGACATTTAACCTATCACGATCAGCTTAAGGCAGCAGAAGGATTTGACGGACATATTCCACATGTTCAACAATTAATACTTGATATAAAAGATATTGTTACAGAAATTCAGCCAGATGCCATCATAACCTGGGGGCCAGACGGTGTGACTACTCATATGGACCATCGACTTATAGGGGCTTCGGTAACTCAAGTTTTTGTTTCTCAAACTTGGAAATCACCAATGGATTTATATTATTTTGGAGTTCCTTCAGATTTCATATCAACTGCCAAAGAAAAAACATTACGAGGTCAAGATCGTAAGTATTTGACAGCTCAAATTCCATTTACTCAAGCTCATTATGACAAAGCTTATCAAGCATTATTATGTCATAAAAGTCAGTATCCCTCAACTGTAATAGCTAAAATTAAAGAGGAACGTTCTCAAATGGGAAAGATTCTCTTTTTAAGACAATTTCAAGCACCTAATTCAATAAAAAAGACTCTCTTTTAGATTGTAAAATAATTACTCTAGAAAAGGGAGAGTAGTTTTATTTTCTTCAACTGCTTTCAAAGGAATTTTGGTGTTCCAAAGGAAGACTCTTTTTAAACTGGGAATTTCTTTTAGGATTTGAAAAATTTCTTTATTTACCTGGGTACTATGTAAATTCAAAATCTCCAGGTGTGTTAGTGAGACCAACCCTTTTAGATCAATTGTTTTTACATTTGACTTTTGAAGATTTAAACGGGTTAGGTTCTCCATTTTGCTTAAAACATTTAATTCTCTACTCGAAAAATCACAGCTACTCAAATTGAGCCATGTTATATAAGGTGCGTACATCATTAAAGTGGCAAGTGATTTTTTTGTAAGCTTTTTACCGTCATATTTTAGATCTAAAAGAGGATTGTCTTTTGAAAGGTTTCTCCATGCAAAATTAGCATTTTCTAATGTTTCATAATCAGTTTCAGCTAAGGGACTAAGTGAAACTTTTTCTACCCAAGGTTTTTCTCTAATATCCATTCCATAATAAGATAAAAGGAGTTTTTGAACGCTACTCTTTGGACTGATTTCTGCAAGTGTTTGTGAGTAGGATGCACCTTCTTCTATCCACCATTCCATTAATTGAATTTCTTGATATGTAAAAGGTACTCCCGAAGGAGGCATAAATTTAGTATCGTTTTGGGAACGCGTAATTCGCTCAAAAATTAAACTCTTTTCGAGATTAGCGCCAATAATCCCAGCTCCACTTTGCCCTCCTTTTGTTAATCCTTCAATGGAGGCCATATTTAACCCTCCACTATTAAGATCATTATTGTGACAAGCAATACATTTTGCGCTAAACATCGGCTCAACGATGTCTTTGAAAACAGAAATAGAGTCTAATGATACATTTTTAAAATCAACAATGGTCTCTTGGCTTTTAAACTTTAGTTTAAGTGGCTCGGGGACGTGCTCATATAAATAATCGGGCCCATGTGTTAAGCTCCCTCCCAAATGTCCTACCAATATCAAAAGACCAAGGATTATAAAATTATTTATTTTTTTTATTATTGAAGGGATAGAGAAATTTTGAAGTCTAATAAACCAACCAAGACCGCTAAATAAAACGAGCAGAATCCCAGAAACCTGATGCGGTTTTAAATCTGCTTCAATATAGTAACCGTTTTGAGCTAATAACCATCCCATAAAAGCACTCATTGCAGCAGAGATAAATGCTAAAAACCATGTAATGGAATACACATTATAGTAAATTTTATTTTTCTGAAACCATTTTAAATCATACAAAACAGCTAGTAATATAAACCCAATGGGCAGATGAACTAATAGCGGATGAAAACGTCCAAAAAAAGTTGTAAGATCTAGACTTATCATTTTAAACCCTTGTTAGTTTAAGTGGGTAGGTTTTTCCAGAATTCCATTGAGGGACATAAATATTTTCATCGTCATCTATGCAAACATCATGTGGATTAAAGAACGTTTTTTGATCATATTCTGGAGCTAAAAAAGCATTATTATTGTATTTGGGAATACTTCCACCCGGAAGTGAAACTACTTCATTTTTTTTGTTAAGTACAGCTAACATCCCATCGTATTTTCCCCAATCTTTAGTAACAATTACAGCAAAATAAAGCATATCGTTTTTTAGGACAGGTCTACAAATATAACAACCAGGTAACGAAATAGTCTCAAGGTAGTAACCATCCATAGTAAATCGTTTAAATTCGTTGGCGCTACGAGATGTAATTAATAAAGTAGGTGGTTTGCCCTCACGCGAATCAATTGTTATACCATGGCAACAGTCAAACTGATGTGCTTCAGTTCCTTTACCACCAAAATATCTTATAAATTTTCCTTTGGCATCATATTGCATAATATAATCTAAACCATAACCATCTGCAATATAGATGTCCCCATTAGGAGCGATGGCTGTTTCAGTTGGTTTGAATTGAGTATCTTCTTTATAGGCATCCACTTCTTTTGGTTTAGAAAATTCAAGAAGCTTTTCTCCTTTAAGGGTAGTTTTACAAACTTTATGAGTTTCAGGATCTGTAATAAACAAAAATTCCTCCCCCCCTTCTTCAATTAATGTTAGACCATGTGCTCCAGGATAATCAGTTCCCCATGCATCTAGAATTTTACCAGATTGATTATATATCAGAATATTATTTTTTGGATGGGTAGTGGTCATAAAAAGTCTTTTCTTTTTATCCATCACCATCTCGTGACAATCATTTACAGGAAATTGAGAAGGGTCTTGAATCCCCCATGATTTATCCACTTTATATTTATATTCACCATGACCAATAACAGGATTGTCTTCTTTTGCGGGTTTTGTAATCACAAATATATTTTCAAAGGGCATGATAGTAATTCCAGTAGCAATTCCTGTGTTTTTTATAAAATCTCTTCTACTTTTTTCCATAATTAAAACATGAGTTAGGCTAAAATATCATTTACAACACTACCATGAACATCTGTAAGTCTGAATCTTCTTCCTTGAAATTTAAAAGTAAATTTTTCATGATCAATACCCATAAGGTGCATAAGAGTTGCTTGAAAGTCATGAACATGGACCGGATTCTCAACAATATTATATCCAAACGCGTCGGTAGCACCATAAGTAATGCCCTTTTTAATTCCCGCACCAGCCATAAAAATTGTGAAACAACCAGGGTGATGATCACGAGCATAATTTGTATCGGTTAGCTGTCCTTGCGAGTAGTTTGTTCTTCCAAACTCCCCACCCCAAATCACAAGAGTATCTTCCAAAAGACCTCTTTGTTTAAGATCTTTAATTAGCGCTGCAGTAGGCTGGTCAGTTTCTTTACATTGAGTTTTTATATTTTTCGGGAGGTCACCATGATGGTCCCATCCTTGATGATACAGCTGAATGAACTTAACATCTTTTTCAACTAGACGCCTTGCTAGTAGGCAGTTTGCAGCAAAGGTACCAGGCTTTTTACTGTCTTCTCCATACATGTCATAAATATAATCAGGCTCTTCAGATAAATCCATTACATCTGGTACAGAAGTCTGCATTCTAAATGCCATTTCGTATTGACTTATTCGAGATAAAATTTCAGGATCACCAATATCCGCATATTTATTTTGTTGCATTTTCGCTAGATATTCTAACTGTTCTTCTCTCAGTTGCTTAGTTACTCCGGGTGGATTGTCCAAATAAAGTACAGGATTTTTCCCTGAACGAAACTGTACTCCTTGGTGTTGCGACGGAAGAAAACCATTCCCCCACGAACGGGAGTAGAGTGGCTGCCCATATTTATCTTTTGTTATTAAAACAACAAAACCAGGTAAATTTTTATTGTCACTTCCCAAACCATAACTCAACCAGGAACCAATAGAGGGTCTACCTGGAAGTTGAGAGCCTGTTTGGATTAGACTTACCGCAGGGTCGTGATTAATAGCATCTGTATGCATAGATTTTATGAAACACAACTCATCAGAAATTTTACTTACCTCGGGCATTAAATCACTCATCCAGGCACCACTATTTCCATGTTGATTAAAATTAAATAAACTTCCTGCTAGGGGAAAAGAATTTTGTCCAGCAGTCATTCCCGTAAGTCGTTGTTCACCAAAAACACTTGGAGGAAGCTCCTGTCCTTGCATTTTATTGAGCATTGGCTTGTAGTCAAACAAGTCTAATTGAGAGGGAGCACCACTTTGAAATAAGTAAATTACGCGTTTTACTTTAGGCACAAAATGAGGTAATTTTGAGTTTAGAGTAGTTGAATTACTAATCCTATTTGAGGCGTATAGATTTTCAGAATTCATCATACTCGCTAAACTGAGTCCTCCCAAACCTAAGGTGGTTTTGGTTAGGAAATCTCGCCTAGAATAGTCCGAGTGATCGTGGTCGTGGTTGCAATTCATGGTTTAGTATTTGTAATAGGACTCATTCATGTTTAGTAGTGTATTAGCAACAATGGTCATAGCCGCTACTTTATCCACTTTTGACTGTTGTTTGTATTTGGTATTCCCAAAGTTAACAACCTTGTATGCCTGTCGTTTATTTTTTTTGTAATAGGCACGTTGATTTTCATAGAGTTCTTTCATTAATTGAATTTCTTGAGGTTCAGGAAAACGAGAGGTAGCAAGTCTAAATCCATAAGTAATTTGTGCCTCTAGCGTATCATTAGATTCTGCAAAAATGCGTTCTGCAAAAACCCGCGAAGCTTCAAAAAACTGAACATCATTTAAAAGGACTAATGATTGTAATGGAGAAGAAGTATTCTCTCTTTTGACCGTACAAATTTCTCGTGAAGTAGCATCAAAAGTTGTTAATGAAGGGGGTGGGGAGCCGCGTTTTATAAACGTATAAATACCACGTCTATATAAGTCTTCACCTTCGGACTCTCTATACTCCAAAAGACGCAAGGAGAAAGTATTTTTTTCTTTCCACAAGCCTCCAGGCTGGTATGGCTTTACACTTGGTCCCCCAACTTTTTCAGAAAGCAACCCACTTACGGAAAGGGCATTATTACGAATCATTTCGGCAGATAATCTGCGACTGTTCCCTCTAGCTAGAAGTAAATTATTTGGATCAAATGTATTTTTTTCTTGGGAAAACTGTGCTCTTTGTTTATAGGTCTTGGACATGACCATTTTCTTAATAAGGTCTTTAACGTTCCAATTATTTTCCTTAAAATCTACAGCCAACCAGTCCAATAATTCAGGATGTGACGGTAAAGAACCCTGAACACCGAAATCAGTGGGTGTATCGACTAGGCCATTTCCAAAAATCATTTGCCAATACCTATTTACTGCTACACGAGCAGTAAGAGGATTTTCATTATTGAAGAGCCATCTTGCTAATCCGAGTCTATTTTTTGGCAGTTTTTTATCCATTGCAGGAAGTGCTGACGGTGTTATTGTTTCAACTTTAAGCGAAGGCTCAGCGTAGTTTCCTCGGTTGTATAGGTAGGTAGTACGACCCTCTTCCAGCTCTTCCATGACCATCACTTCAATAACAGGATCAATAGCTTTTCTCCAGGAACTTAGATTTTTTCTTAACTCTTTATCGACAGCAGTATATTTAGGATGATTTTGAATCCAATGTTCCTTTAATAAACTTTCATTAAGCAAAGAATTTTCTTCTTGATATTTGTTAAAAATGAATAAGGCTTCTAATGCCGATAGAGCTTTATCATAAATTTTAAGATCATCCATTGTTCCAATAAAAAGGCCATTATCACCTGTAGACCCCTCATAAGTTTTGCCAATTAGTACGGCGCGTTCTTCTAGATTTATTCCACTAGCGGAAACAGGTTTAATGGATTTTGAAAGATTATTAATTTTAGTGTTAACTATAAAGGGAGTTCCATTTTTAAATAAGCGAACTCCATTGGCTTTTCCATTACCATTATATGAAAAACTAAGATGGGTCCATTCATTGATTTTTATACTTTCTTTAGAGCGAACATGAATCATATTACCTGGGGACATATTCACCAGGCGGAAATTAAGATGGTTTTGATCATCTAGATAGAAATCCCATCCTCGCCACCAGTTATTTTTACCACCTGTAGTCCCAAGTATATATTGCCGCGCGTTTTCTTTTTGTTGCTCCGTATTTATCCATATTGCTGCTGAAAATTGATCTGTCCATTCAAAGCTTGGAATTTCTTTATCAATAGAAATTTTGTCGTAATCACTTTTAAAGCTTACTGCTTTTCCTTTTATACCCTTCACTTGAAGTGGGGCTTGACTTGATTTTACATTTTTATTATTATCAGTTATGAAGTATTCTGGGGTTACAACGGTATTATTAGAAATAACAAAAGTTGAGTTTTTACGAGATCTTATGGGTGTGATTTTATCAAACGGATAGACACCAATCAAGTTTTTTTCAAGTTCTTTTTCTAAAGGGAGTTTTTCTATGTATTGATATACTTCTGCTAATTCTTTTTTGGAGAGATCTAGTTTTGTTTGTGTTTGGTTAATAAGAGTTTTTAATTTTTTAAGTTGTACTTCTTGATTTTCTGTTGGTAAGTATAAGAGGGGGCCAAAATCCCCATCATCCCCTGTCATCCCCAATTCTCTTACATTATTAAAAAAAGCGCTTAATTGATAATAGTCTTTTTGAGAAATTGGATCAAACTTATGATCATGACACTTTGCACAGGCAACGGTCAGTCCTAAAAATGCAGTACTAAATGTCTCTGTTCTGTCAAAAACATAGTTTAAACGCCACTCCTCATCAATAATCCCTCCCTCTGCCGTCATGGGAGAATTTCGATTGAAAGCGGTTGCTAGCTTTTGTTCTTTGGTTGCATTTGGCAGTAAATCTCCAGCTAATTGCCAGGTAACAAACTGATCATAGGGCATATTTTTCTTAAAGGCATCAATCACCCAATCTCGCCAAGGCCACATGGTTCTGGAGCCATCTGCATGTAATCCGTGAGAATCTGCATAACGAGAAAGATCAAGCCAGTCTAGCGAAAGACGTTCAGCAAAAGCTTTAGAATCCGTTAAACGCTCCACTAAGCGCTCGTAACTCCCTGGAATAGTATCTTTTAAGAAAGCATCTATTTCAGAAATGGATGGGGGGATTCCTGTTAAATCAAAACGCAATCTTCGAATTAAGGTTTCTTTGCTAGCCTCTTCTTCAAAAGTTAAATTATTTTCGATTAATTTATCTGAAATAAATTGATCAATAACTTGTTTATTGTCTTTTACAGAAAGCAGAGATGCTTTTGTTTTTTTAGCGGGAGTAAATGACCAATGCTCTTTCCATTTTGCGCCTTGATCAATCCATTTAAGAAACATGGCTTTTTCTCTATCTGAAAGCCGAAGATTAGAATCTGGAGGGGGCATTTGAACGTCAAGATCTGTGCTTATAATTCTGTGGGCAGCTTCGCTTCCATAAATACTTCCCTTTGAAAAGGCACTATTACCACTTGCTAATTTAGCAAAAGCGAGTGTTTCAACATCTAATCTAAGACCTGCTTTTCTTGTTTTTTCATCAGGGCCGTGACACTTAAAACAACGATCTGAAAGGATGGGTTTTATATGATAATTAAAATCTATTTCATCTGGAAGTCCTGCCATTTCTAGATTTATTGTTTTTGGAATTTCCAAGGAACAACTAGAGAAAAGAAAAATAAGGCCCAAGCAAAAGCCCAGTAAACCATAAGAAATATTCTTTTTTATCTCATTTTTCATGAAGTTATGGATGATTTCATAAGCCTAAGTTAAAAAATTATTCTAAAAGAATTGAAAAATAATCCTTTACTAATTGCAGTATTAAGGATAAATAAGGACTATTTATAATCTAAATCGTTGCCCTTTTCTGGCAACATGAAATCCTTGAGAAAGTACCCATTGGGAGGCATTACTTTTTGGGTCAAGTAAAGGATTTGTGTGATTCATGTGAATAAAGTAAACTTTGTTTTTTAGCTCTTGAGATACAGAACCTAAATAAGCAACAGTTTCCTTTACTAGGGGGTGAGGAATTTCTTCTAAAGGGCGATAGTTTATTTCTTCTGGATCAAAAAAAGTAGCATCTAAAAAAGCATAGTCAACCGATTCTAATATGACTTTTAAGCTTTTAGACCATTTAGACCATTTATCTATATCTGGAATGAAAAGAACCGTTTTATTAGGTCCTTGAATTCGATACCCTACAGTTTCAGAAAATTCATCACGGTGCGGAACAAGAAGCGGAGTTATAATTATTTCACTTTTAAAATTTACCGATTCATTTGCGACTATTGGGAAGAGCTTAATATTTTCAAGGCTGATTAATTGGCTCCAAGGCCCGTTTTTCATTAAAAAGTCTGCCATCCTAGGCATAACATGTACGGGAATGTTTTTTGCGCCTAAAGCCTCTCTTCCCAATTGTAAAAGGCCAGTGTAATGACCCATATGAGCATGGGTTAAAAAAATTGCTTTTGGAGCGCTGGGGAGCATCTTCCATTGTGAAATTATATCGGGAGTAGCCTCAAAAAGGAGATTAAAATTACTTTTTGGTTCAATCACAGCAAGCGAAGTGACTTTTCGAGCTTCTTTTTGGAAAACGGTAAGTGCTTTGCAGCAATTTTTGTTACAATCTAAGTGGGGCGAACCTCCGTCTTGAACTGTGCCCAAAACAATTAAATAAGGAGTATTATTTGACTGTTGGGCAGACGTACATATTGGAATTATAAAAAAAAAGCCTCCTATTAAAAAGGCTTCAAGTTTTGCAATTTTATCCCTCAGGATCAATTTAAAGAATTTATTGTCTTTATTTGAATAACTCCAGCACGACCTTGCTGACCCCATATATTTGTTTCTGCTAAAGATTCAAAAACGGTTACTTCACGTATGTTTTGAAGTGCCAATGAATTCGGAGGAAAATTATATTGTTGTCCATCAATAATCCAAAGTGGATAAGCTTGTGAATTAGTAAGCGACTCAGACTGTCTAATAATAACTAAACCACGTTGGGTGTCAATTCTTGCAGACCCTAAATGTTCTCGAATAGCCATTACAACATTTGGAGCATTTTCATTAATCCCCCATGCATTTAACCCACGTTTTTCATAGCGCACTTTTTGTTTTTCAAAAGCTTTTTGCTTTTTAAGAGCTCTCAATTCTTTTTTAGTAAGTTCTTTAGCCTCAATTTTTGTTTGAGCAATCATATTAAAGCTAATTAAAAAACATGTAGACAAGAGAAGAAATTTTTTCATTTAAGGGTATTTAAAACTTTAATTTATTAATATTTAGAAGGCGAAAATAACTTAAAAATGTTACATCTCAACTAAATTTAATTTAAGATTCGACCTTCCAAATAAATTTGATTATTTTTATAAAAAATATTTAATGAAAAAAATACAATTTTTAAAAGCATCTATTCTTGCCATTACGTTAACATTCTTTTTAAGTTGTGGAAAAGAAGAGCTCGCACCCATTGACAATAGAATTGTTGGTGAATGGACAATTTACTCTTTCACTGACGAAGCCAATGCTACCATTATTTGGGACGAACTAGAAGCATCTTTGGTAGATTTAATACCCGAATACTCTTGTTTAAGCTATACATTATCAGTTAACGCAAAACTTGCAACAGAAAGTTTTGTTAATGTCGACGTTGAAAGCCGGGGTTGTTTAAGTCCATCCTTAACAATTTTTACATGGGCAATTGATCCTGAAACAGATTTATATGATTTCACTCAAGGAGCACAATTTATCACGAACTTAGTTACCTACTCGAATAATGACAATCGTATGAAATGGACTAATCAAAAAAGCGGCGAGGTTAAGGTTTGGGATCGAATAGTAGCTGAAACAAGTTCAGAATAGAGGCAAACTTAATAGTAATTTAAAAACCATCAAAATGAAAAAAGTACTTATACTCTCCATATTATTTTTAATAGCCTCTTGTGGCGTTCAAAAAAAAATAGCTAAAGATCCTTATGTTGGAAGCTATGACTTCACGATGTTTGAATTACCTAGTATGGGTGATGTAGATGCTAAGCTTTTCATTAAAAAAGAAGATGGAAAATACATTTCTGAAATTACTCCCGCTTCAGAAGACCAAGCCCCCGTTGAATTTGAATTAGACTCGACAACTTTTGAAGATGGTATTTTTACCATAGAGGGGTATGGAGGAGGATATGAAATTTATTTTGAACTTACCATTGAAGGAGACATTCTTTCAGGCTCTTTGATGGGAATGTTTGATGTATCTGGAATGCGTGTTAAAGATTAATATTGTAAAAAATCAAACAACACCTCCTCATTAATAAATAGAGTATTTTTTCAAGTAGTATTGAGAACATTTAAATATAAAAAAACAAAGTAGTAGTGTTGCTTTTTTTAGCAGGCCAAGTGTAAATAAAATGAAGTAGGTTTTTTTGGAAGGTCTTTTCAGGGGTTATCTTTATTTTTCATTCCTCTTACAGCAGTATAGAGCATCCAAATCACAAGGGCAATTGCTCCATACACTAAAAGGTTTCTAATAAAATATCCCATAGCCCTAGCTTCGTTCTTTAATCTCGATTACTAGCCCAAATAACAAGCATACCGCCAAACTTCCTAGAACAATTCCACCAACACCCATATTTTTTTATTTAAAGATATAATTTTTTCAGAACGAGCACATTATTTTTTTACTTTTAAAAATCTAATAATACTTACAAAAAACCCTAATTATGAAAAATATAGGCAGAAGAAATTTTTTAAAAAAGACTTCGCTTTCAGCGGCTTCTTTATATTTAGCTGGTAGTGTAGGATGTTCTGAGAAAGAAAATAATCTTTCTGGTGGCAAGTATATGGGAGATTTTTCAGCTTCCAAGTTAGACACTGTCCGTATTGCTATAATAGGTGTAGGTGCCAGGGGTAGTGGTCATGCAAAACAGCTGGCAAGTATTGAAGGGACTGAAATTGTTGCCATTGCTGACGTGTACGAAGATTTAGTAGATCGTTCCGTTGCTTCTTGTGAAGCAATAGGAAACGATAAGCATGTTGACATTGCGCGCTATTTTGGGGATGATAACATATGGAAAAAAATGCTTTCAGAGGTTAAGCCTGATGCTGTTTTTATAGCTACTAACTGGAGAAATCATGCTCCTATGGCCATAGAAGCCATGAATCAAGGAGCTCACGCCTTTGTAGAAGTACCCATCGCGGTTACCCTTAAAGAAATGTGGGAGATTGTTGACACTTCAGAGCAAACGCAAAAACACTGCATGATGATGGAAAACGTTAATTATGGTCGAGAGGAATTACTTTATTTAAATCTATGCAGACAGGGTCTTATTGGAGAAATACTACACGCAGAAGCAGCCTATATTCATGAGTTGCGTTTTCAAATGGAAGAGCAAGATCGCGGGACAGGATCTTGGCGTACGCATCATTATGCTGAGCGTAACGGAAACCTGTATCCTACTCATGGCTTGGGGCCTGTAGCTCAATATATGAACTTAGGAAGGGGAGAGGACCAGTTTAATACTTTGGTTTCATTTTCCTCACCAGCACGAGGAAGAAAAGCCTATGCAGAAAAGAACTATGCAGCAGATCATAAGTGGAATGCACTTGACTTCAGCGGAGGTGACATGAATACCTCCATTGTTAAAACCACCTTAGGAAAAACGGTTATGATTCAGTTTGATGAAACAAGTCCAAGACCTTATTCAAGACTTAATTTAGTGCAAGGAACTAAGGGAGCCCTTGCGGGTTTTCCAACTCGCGTGGCACTTGAGGGAGGAATTGAAGGTGCTACGGACAGTCATCACCGTTGGGCGCAAGGAGAACAATTAGATGGACTTTATCAAAAATATGAGCACCCAATGTACAAACGATTAGGGGCTTTAGCGACTAAAATGGGAGGTCATGGTGGGATGGACTTTATGATGTTGTACCGCATTGTAGAATGTTTGCGCAGCGGAAGTCCGCTAGATCAAAATGTATACGAAGGTTGTTTATGGAGCGCGGTATCTCCTTTAAGTGAAGCTTCTGTTGCACAAGGTGGAATACCACAAAAATTTCCAGACTTCACAAGAAAGCAGTGGAAAAACACACAACCCCTTAATATTATTTTATAACAAACATTTATAAAAATCATCTATTGATTAAATCAGAAGCCTCAGCACGAATTTGCTTTTTTGGAGATCACCAAGACTACCTTAATTTACCTGTAATTGCAGGCACAATTGATCGTAAAATTAAGATAAAAGCAACCCCAAATATAACTGCTACTTATTTTTTACAATTACTTGATTTAGATAAAACTATCACAATTGATTTAAACAAAAAAAATAAGTTAGTTTCTTCAGGAGATTACTACCGCTCTTCTATGGAAGTATTGCAAAAGGAAGGTGCTCAATTTAAACAGGGTTATGACATTGAAATTTCTGGAACGATACCTATAAATGCTGGAATTTCAAGCTCATCTGCTCTAGTGGTTGCTTGGCTTAGATTTTTAGTACAAGCACAAGAGGTACCCTCACTATTAATCAATAAGACCCTTGGAGTATTAGCTTATGCCGCAGAATCTCTTTATTTCAAGCAACCTGGAGGTCTTATGGATCAATATACCATCGCTCAAGGTGGTCTTTTGTTCATCAATACCAAAACAGGGTTTACTAAAAAATTATCAGCTACTCTTGGAAAATTGGTTCTGGCCGAATCTGGAATTTATAAAGAAACCCTTACCGTATTACAAAATGCAAGAACTTTCGGTCAAAATGCCCTAGAAGTTGTTCTTAAAAAAGAGCCAAATTTTGACATCCATACTGCAACTGTTAACTCTTACAATAACTATCTTCAATTTGTTCCTGAAGAATACAAGAATCATTGGTATGCAGCAATTCATAATCACCTCCTAACTCAGGAGGCAAAAATTGCATTACAAAAAGACAAGCCTAACTTAAAAGCCATAGGTAATCTTATGAATGCACACCAAATAATATTAGAGGAGCGAATTCAAAACACACCCTCTATTATGAAGATTCAAATGGATGCTGCTCGTTCTGCGGGTGCTTTGGGCGCAAAAATAATTGGTTCTGGAGGAGGAGGCTGCATGGTTGCGATGGTTACTGAAGATACTCTACAGCCTGTTATTAATGCTTTCCTTGCAACGGGTGCAAAAGCAGCTTATGAAGTGAATTTAACTAAATCATAAAATGGATAAAAAATTAATTATTATGGCTGCCGGTGCTTCTTCAAGAATGAAGCGTTCTTTAGAAACATCCGAACTAACACCCGAGACTAAAAAAATAGCCAGTAGTGCTCATAAAAGCTTAATTCCATTAGGCTTTAAACAAAAACCTTTATTATTTCACCTCATTCAAAATGCAGTGAATGCTGGTTTTAAAGAGGTATATCTTATTACAAGTCCTGAAAATGAAGCCTTTAGAGCATGTGTAGGATCAGCACCGAAAAATAATCATTTTGCAGGAGCACTTGTGCATTATGCAATTCAGTATCTTCTTCAAGGAAGGAATAAGCCCTTAGGGACAGCCGATGCTGTTCAGCAGGCAATGGAACAACATCCAGAGCTTAAAAATGAGTCTTTTACCATTTGCAATGGGGATAATTTATATTCTGTTCATGCTTTTGCATTACTGTTAGCTCCTAGAGATACTCACCATGCTTTAATAAGTTATAATCGTTCGAGTCTAAATTATAGTTCCGCTCGTATGTCTTCATTTGCAATTATTGATATAAGTGAGGAAGGACTTTTAGAAAATATTATTGAAAAACCAGATCCTGAAACCCTTAAAAATTATGAGGACACTTCAGATTATATTGGAGTTAGCATGAATATTTTTAGTTTTAAGGGAGCCTTATTGTTCCCGTATTTAAAAAATTGCCCCATACACCTTGAGCGTAACGAAAAAGAACTTCCAGAAGCTGTTAGAATGATGATAAAAGAGTCCAAAAACAGGACTCGTTGTTTTAAAGTTTCAGAGCATCTTCCTGACTTAACTTCTGCAGAGGACCTTAAAAACTTTTCAAATTTTTAAGTAATGAAAACCAGTATTTAGAAGTAGATTCAAAATTGACTAAAACAAAACGAAATGAATAGTTTTTTTTCGAACGATAGAACTTTCACAAGACCAATGGCTAAAATTAGTTTATTGGTTTTTTGGAATAAAACCATATTAATTACCGTCTTATTTTATACCATATCATCCTGTACTTTTTCTATTAATATAATTGAAAAGGTTTTAAAAGATTCTGATCCCAGCATTCATGCAATAATGATAAATGCGGAAGCACACGAAATCCAAATATTACTTACAGAAGTTGTAAAAGATGCGAATGGAATTCCTATTTTTTTGGAAACAGAATATAATGTTAATGAAAATAAGTATTTCTATCCTGCAAGCACTGTAAAACTTCCTATTGCAATTTTAACTCTTCAAAAAATAAAAGAATTAAATGCTCAAGGAATTCCAATTAATTCCACGACTGCTTTTGAAGTTAGAGATCAAATGGGGAGACTTGTCATAAAATCAGATAGCACTGAGAAAATGGGAAAAGTAACCTTAGCACATTTGATTAAGAAAGTATTTTTAGTAAGTGATAACAAGGCATACAATTACCTTTTTGATTTTTTAGGGCGAGATTATATTTACCGTGAGCTTCAAAAAAAGGGTTTATCGTCGGCTCAAATACAATATAAGTTTTTGGAAGGTGCAAATAATAACAATACTTGGGAATATACTTTTTTTGATGAAGTTGGCACTAATGTTTACCATCAAGAATCTTTAAAAGCTACTTTGATTCTTCCTCCTCCTAAACTTGAAGGTATTTTAAAAGGTAATGGATTTATTTCAAATGGAGAATTGGTAAAAAAGCCTATGGATTTTACTAAAAAAAACACCCTTTCAATTCGTGATTTAGATGGTATTTTAAAACGCTTAATTTTCCCAGAATTATTCCCAAAAATAGCACAGTTTGATCTTCAGCCTGCAGATTACACTTTTCTAAAATACTGGATGAGTCGTTCAACTTTAGAAAGTGAATTCCCAAATTATAATGATCAAGAATATTGGGACAGTTATGGTAAATTTTTGATTTATGGAGATCAAAAGGGAGTTATGAATAACGGCCTTAGAAGCTACAATAAAGTAGGGTATGCATACGGAACACTTACAGATGTAGCTTATATTCAGGACAGAAGGAATAACATTGATTTTTTTTTAACGGCAACTATTTTAGTTAATGAAAATAAAATTTTCAATGATAATATTTATGAATTTGAAACTAAAGGCATTCCTTTTTTGGCATCATTAGGCCGTGGGATTTTAAAAGAATTTCAAGAAAAAAAGAAAGGATTATAACAAGCCTAAAGCAACTAAACGCTCGCGCAAAAATTCTCCAGCTTCAATGTCATCATATAACTTGGGATTTTTTTCATTAATCATTTGAGGGAGGCAGTTAAGCGGCATTTTTGGTATAGGATGCATAAAAAATGGTAAGGAATACCTGGCCTTACCCCACTCGTCTTTAGGAGGATTTACTACCCGGTGAATAGTGGAAGGCAAATGATTGTTAGTCAACCTAGAAAGCATATCCCCAACGTTAATCATTATTTCCCCGGGAGCTGCCACAGCATCAACCCATTCTTTCTGACGATTTAATACTTGCAATCCACCTCCTTGTGAACCCATAAGTAGGGTTATTAAATTAATATCCCCATGGGCTGCAGCACGTTCTGCTTCTTGAGGCACTTGGGTAATGGGGGGGTAGTGAATGGCTCTTAAAATTGAATTTCCCTCACGAATGTAACGATCAAAATAATGCTCTTCTAAACCTAAGTAAAGGGCAATGGCTTGCAGCAATACTTCCGCTGTTTTCTCTAGCTTTTTATATACTTTATCTCCAATAATGTTAAAATACTTTAGCTCTGACACCTCAATATTTTCAGGATATATTTGTTTAAGATGCTTATAAACCTTCAGGTCTTGGCCAAAATGCCAAAACTCTTTTAGATCTCCAGTTGTTCTTCCCGCTGCATGTTCTTTTCCAAAACCTGTATATCCGCGTTGACCTCCACCTCCTTCAATTTCATAAGCTTCTTTTTTTTCCCTTGATAATGCAAAAAAAGCATTGATTTCAGAGTATAAGTCTGCCTGTAAGTCTTCCGCTAAAAAATGTCCTCTTAAAGCCAAAAACCCTATTTCTTGAAATGAAGCACCAATGAATTGAACAAAATCTGATTTTCGTTTTGGATTTCCAGAAATGAATTCATTCAAATCAGCTTGCGGAATATTTTTCATAGAAATAAATTAAAAAAAGCGGACCCATCGGTCCGCTTTATATATAGATAAGGAATATTACAGTGGCCCTAGAGTAGGTACCTGCTGTTTATTATTCCCAAAATGATTTTCATAAAACATAAGACACCTCCTTTCTACATTAAGTTAAACTTAGCTGCTGTCACAGCCCGAACTTCTCAATTCAAATATAATAATTGAAGTGTTTTGTTTCTAAATTATTTAACAATTTTTTTCAACGTAAGTCCTTGCACTAAAATAGTGAAGAGTACTACTCCATAAGTTAAAATTAAAATAAGATCTTTTCCTTCACCAATTGAGTCTGGAAGGTTTAGTGCAAGGGCAATACTTAGTCCTCCTCTTAAACCACCCCATGTTATAATTAGAGCAGTATTTTTTTCAAATACTTTTTTAATGGATAGCAGTTGTATTGGAACAAAAACTCCAATACCTCTTGAAACGACTACCAAAACAATCACAAGCAAAATGATAATTATGTAAGACATTTCGAAGTTTTGAAGAATTGGTATTATTTCCAATCCAATCAAAATAAACAATATGGCATTTAAAGTTTCATCTAACAGGTGCCAGAATTTGTAAACATAATCTCCCATGGCTCTTTGAACTCCATCTTTATTTTTATCTGAATCAATATTTTGATTTAAAAAGAGTCCCATAACAACAACCGCAAGAACAGCAGAAAAATGAAATACATGAGAAATAACCGGCACTAAAAGAACCATTGAAAGGGTGATCAAAACCTCTAACTCGACATGATCATTTTCAATATATTCTACCAATTTCAGGCCTAAAAAGCCCAATAAAGCCCCTAGAAAGACCCCACCGACAACTTCTTGGGCAAACAATGCACCAACACTTTGAACGGTAATATTGTCAATCCCTTCAATTTTAATACTTAAAAGAGTAAGAAAAACAACTACACCAATTCCATCATTAAAAAGTGACTCTCCTGCAATTCGAGTTTCGGTAACCTTGGAAAGGTTCATTTTTTTTACCATTGCTAAAACAGCAATAGGGTCAGTGGGTGCAATTAATGCTCCAAACAATAAACAATCCACATAACTTAGCCCAAGAGAACTAAGACCAAATAATGGTTGTTCAACTAGCCAAAAAAGACCGGAACCAACAGCAAAAGTTGAGAAAATAACTCCAAAAGTAGCAAGGAACAAAACGGTAACCTTATCTTTTAACAGCTCATGAACATCTACACTAATTGCTCCTGCAAAAAGCAGGAAAGGTAGCATTACATCAATCAGTAAAACACTAAAGTCAAACTGCTTGGTTAAAGTAGTAACATAACTAAGGAAATCTGGAGAAACCAGTCCTGTAATCATTATAACTAATGACAGCATTATAGCCAATACCATCAAACCAATTGTTTGGGGAAGCTTTAATATTCGCAAGTTGATAATCGAAAAAATGGACGCTAAACAAAGTAATAAAGCGGAAAGTTCAAGTAAATTCATTTTAGTTAATTTTTATAAATATATACAAATTAACTCGTAGTATATAGTTTTGTAATGTACTTGCCAATTAGATCAAATTCTAAATTAACAATTTTCTTTGGTGCAAAAGTATGGAAATTGGTATGTTCATAGGTATATGGAATAATTGCTACAGAAAAACGATCTTTTTGAGAATCAACTACAGTAAGACTTACCCCATTCACAGTTATGGAGCCTTTTTCAATAGTTATGTTTCCTTTTTTTGAATCATATCTGAATGAATATAACCAGCTTCCTTCTTTATTATCAGCCTGAATACATGTTGCGATTTGATCAACATGGCCTTGAACCATATGGCCATCTAAACGATCACCTAATTTCATTGCACGCTCCAAATTAACTAAATCGTTAATTTGAAGAGTTCCCATATTACTTTTAAGAAGTGTTTCTTCTATTGCAGTTACCGTATAAGTTTTCTTATCACATGCCACCACAGTTAAGCAGACGCCATTATGGGCAACACTTTGATCAATTTTCAATGTTTTGGCTAGGTCACTTTCTAGGGTAATATGGAGGTTAGTTGATTCTTTTTCCAAACTTTTAATCGTTCCAAAAGCTTCTATAATTCCCGTAAACATGCGTTTTAATTTAGTTACATTTGCTTCAAAAATAAGTATAAAACCTCTGGAATGAGTGAAATCTCAAAAATAAGAGTCGGAATTTCTGTTGGTGATCCCAACGGGATTGGTTTTGAGATTATTTTAAAAACCTTTGAGGACAAGCGTATTTTTGATTTTTTCACCCCCATTGCTTTTGCGAATTCAAGAAACTTTATTGAGGAAAAAAAGAAGTTAGGTCTTTCCACAAGTATTTTTTCATTAAAAAATATAAAAAACCCAAATAAGGCTCAATTAAATGTAGTTGAAGCTTGGGAAAAACCGTTTCCTATTCTGTATGGTGCAGAACAACTTGACGCAGGAGCACATGCCATATCTTCCTTAGAAGCAGCAATAGCTGCCTTAAAACAAGGGCAGATAGATGTATTGGTTACTGCCCCTATTCACAAAAAAAACATTCAGTCTGAAACCTTTGTGTTTCCTGGACATACTGATTATCTTAACCAAAAGCTGGAAGGCAATAGTCTAATGTTTATGGTGACTGATTCTCTAAAAGTGGCCCTAATGAGTGATCACATTCCCCTTAGGGAGGTGGTTAGCTATTTGACAGAGGACAAAATTACAAATAAAATCATCCTTCTTGAAAAAAGTTTACAGCAAGATTTTGGGATTCAATGCCCTAAAATCGCGATATTAGGAATTAACCCTCACAGTGGAGATAATGGGGTTATTGGAAAAGAAGATGACACACTTTTACGGCCTTTACTCAAAAAACTACAGGAAAAAGGAAGTTTAGTTTATGGTCCCTTCCCTGCGGATGGATTTTTTGGAAACCAATCATACAAAAAATTTGATGCTGTATTAGCAACATATCATGATCAAGGGCTTATCCCATTTAAAACCTTATCTTTTGGAAAAGGAGTAAATTTTACCGCAGGTTTAAGTCATGTAAGAACTTCCCCAGATCATGGAACGGCATTTGATATTGCTGGAAAAGGTATTGCAAATTCTACTTCTTTTACCGCCGCAACTTATAAGGCGAGAGAAATTTTCATTCAACGGCGATACACTTTTGCTAAGGATTAGTTTTTGTTTTTAAACACACTAACAAATAGACTTCCAAGCAGGGAATGAATCAAGCTTGAAATTGCAGCAGGAATTGCAACCATTGGAGATGAAAAATTTTCTCTCGCTAAAACAACCCCAAGCCCTGAATTTTGCATGCCTACTTCTATAGAAATAGTTTTTGCAATACTCCAGTTTTTAAACCATCCAAAACTAATAATAAGACCAATTAAAAAGCCTAAAAAATGAAGACAGATTAGGGCTAAAATTAAATTGACGCCGGAATCTAAAATAATATCTTTTCCCTGACCAATAATACTGGCGACAATCAAAGCAATAAGCATTACGGCAACAGGAGGTGCAAAGGGTAAAATTTTGTTAGTTTTTTCAGGAAAATATTTATTTAAAACTACGCCCAAAACAATGGGAATGAGCACTACTTTTAACGTGCTGTAAAATAGACCCTCAGCAGGAATATTCACATAGTTTCCTGATAGCTGACTGGTCAAAAAGGGTGTAAATATAATTGCAGCAAGGGTAGAAAAAGCTGTCATAGAAACAGAAAGTGCCACATCTGCTCTTGCTAGGAAGGCAATTACATTTGAGGCAGTACCTCCAGGGCAACAAGAGACTAAAATGAGTCCTACGGCAAAAAAAGGAGGTAATTCAAATAATTTTCCTAGCCCCCATCCAAGTGAGGGCATCACAATGAACTGTAAAGCAATACCAAGCAGTACCCATTTAGGGTGGGAAATAATTTGTTTAAAATCAGATGTTTGAAGGGTGAGTCCCATACCCAACATAATCCCCCCTAATCCTAGGGTAATTAAGGGTCCTTGAAACCAAGTAAATAATGGTGGATAGATCAGAGAAGAAATCGAAAATATAGCCACAATCCACGGAAAAGCATTAGTTATTTTTTGTATTAAATATGACACAAGTAATTTTTTAAATCAAGATATAGATTTTTTTAATCTTGGGCTAAACAAACAAAGGGGCTGCAACAGGATTTAAAGCGAACATCTAAATTACAGACAAGAAATTATAAACCCTACAATTTTAATGTGTTACGTTATTTTTTTTTATAAATTTGCCGCTCAATTGTTGAGTAATGGAAGTGTTAAATGAGTTTACTATCCCATTCGTGGGTCTGAAAGACGGAAAACACGACTTTTCTTTTACAATTGACAGTACGTTCTTTAAGCATTTTGAGTACATCGATTTTGATCAAGCTTCCATTGAAGCTAAGTTGGTTTTAGATAAAAAACCTACTTTTTTAGAGTTAAGTTTTAATGTTAAAGGAATAATTGTTCTTCCATGCGACATCTCTACTGAATTGTTCGATTTTCATCTTGATGCACAGTATACCTTGCTTGTGAAGTTTGGTCAAGTTCAAGAAACTATTTCAGATGAAATTATCATCTTAAGCGAAGGGACCTACCAAATTAATGTGGCTCAATACCTTTATGAAATGATCATATTGGCTGTTCCACAAAAGCGAGTTCATCCTGGAATCGAAGATGGAACGCTACAAAGCGAAATCTTAGATAAACTCAGAGCACTAGAACCTAGAGAAGAAAATTTAAATGGGGAAAAAGACCCCCGTTGGAATAAATTAAAAGACCTCCTTTAAAGCAGGTCGCGTAAAACAAATATTATGGCACATCCTAAACGGAAAATTTCCAAAACAAGAAGAGACAAAAGGCGTACGCACTATAAAGCGGCTGATCAACAGATTGCAACTTGTAACACTACGGGCGAAGCGCACTTATATCACCGTGCTCACTGGCATGAAGGGAAACTTTATTATCGCGGGAAAGTACTTGTTGACGCTGTTGAAACCGCAGAAGCATAAGCCAAAAAACATTTTATTTAGCTCTCCCAGTGGGGGGGCTTTTTTTATTAGAAATGTTTTGTTTGGATCAAAAAACTATTATCTTCACTAAGTATTAATATATATTTCTGCTGAAATTTTATAATGAATCTAAAAGATAAAAAGCTGTTAAAAGCAGCAATTACAGCAGTTGGAGGATACGTTCCCGATACAATTTTATCTAATAAAGATTTAGAAAAAATGGTTGATACTAACGACGCTTGGATTACTTCCAGAACAGGAATTAAAGAACGACGAATTCTCAAGGAACCAGGTAAAGCCACTTCATATTTAGCCATTCAAGCCGCCAACGATTTAATTTCTAAAAAATCTCTCGACACTTCTACTATTGATTTAGTAATTGTTGCTACCATTACTCCCGATATACACGTTGCCGCTACCGCTGCTTATGTTGCTTCAAGCATTGGAGCTGTAAACGCATTTGCATATGATTTAAACGCTGCCTGTTCTGGTTTTTTATATGGGATGAGTACAGCAGCATCACATATTAGTTCTGGGCGCTATAAAAAAATATTACTTATTGGAGCGGATAAAATGTCGTCAATTGTAGATTATACTAATCGTGACACCTGTATTATTTTCGGAGATGGAGGCGGTGCTGTTTTATTTGAACCTAGCACAAATGATTATGGTTGGGAAGACGAATATTTCAGAAGCAATGGAACTGAGCGTATGTCTTTACGAATTAAAGCAGGAGGTTCATTGTACCCTACTTCAAAGGATAGTTTTGCTCAAGGAGATCATAACATTTATCAAGATGGAAAAGCAGTGTTTAAATATGCCGTTTCAGAAATGGCAAATGCTGCTGAAGAAATAATGAAACGCAATGCACTTGACGGTAATACAATAAATTATCTTGTTCCACACCAAGCAAATAAAAGGATAGTAGATGCTACTTCAAAAAGATTGGGTCTAAACCAAGAAAAGGTCTTGATGAATATAGAGCGGTATGGAAACACGACAGCTGCTACTCTACCCTTATTGTTAAGTGATTACGAATCAAAATTTAAAGAAGGAGACAAGCTTATTTTCGCTGCATTTGGTGGTGGATTTACATGGGGTGCTGCGCACCTAACGTGGGCTTATTAATAATCAATTGAAAACTAACTATGGATATTAAAGACATTCAACACTTAATTAAATTTGTTGCTAAATCTGGCGCACAGGAAGTAAAATTGGAAATGGAGGATATTAAAATCACTATAAAAACCGGACCAGATAAACCTTTTGTTGAAAATTCAGGAATGCCTCAACAATTGCAACCAGTAACAGTTGTAGCTCAGACTCCAGTTCCCCCTGCAGCCTCAGCTCCAGAAATTGTTGCAGCTCCTGTTCAATCAGAAGAAGACAATTTAATTACTATTAAATCACCAATTATTGGAACTTTTTATCGTAAAGCTTCTCCAGACAAACCCTCTTTTGTTGAAATAGGACAAGTAATTAAGGAAGGAGACGTATTGTGTGTTATCGAAGCCATGAAACTTTTCAATGAAATAGAGTCTGAGCTAAGCGGTACTATTGTTAAGATTTTAGTCGATGATGCTTCTCCAATAGAATTTGACCAACCCTTATTTGTGATCAATCCTTCTTAAATAAATCAGGTATGTTTAATAAAATATTAATTGCCAATCGTGGTGAGATAGCAATGCGTGTTATTCGTACTTGCAAGGAAATGGGTGTTAAAACAGTAGCAGTCTATTCTAAAGCAGATGCGGATAGTTTACACGTTCGTTTTGCTGATGAAGCAGTTTGTATAGGACCAGCTGCAAGTAGCGAGTCTTATTTAAAAATACCTAATATCATTGCTGCAGCAGAAATAACCAATGCTGATGCAATTCATCCCGGTTATGGTTTTTTATCTGAAAACGCTAAGTTTTCTAAAATTTGTGAAGAACATAAAATTAAATTTATTGGAGCTTCTTGCTCAATGATTAATCAAATGGGTGATAAAGCTTCTGCTAAAGCCACCATGAAAGCTGCAGGCGTTCCAACCATTCCAGGGTCAGAAGGTCTTTTAGATTCATTAAAGGAAGCTGCTTCTATTGCAAAAGAATTTGGTTACCCCGTTATGTTAAAAGCAACCGCTGGAGGAGGAGGAAAAGGAATGCGAGCGGTTTGGAAAGCAGATGAGCTTGAAAAGGCTTGGGAAAGCGCTCGTCAAGAAGCTAAAGCTGCATTTGGAAATGACGCTATGTATATGGAAAAACTTATTGAAGAGCCTCGCCATATTGAAATTCAAATTGTAGGCGATTCAACAGGGAAAGCATGTCACCTTTCAGAGCGTGATTGTTCTATTCAAAGGCGTCATCAAAAACTAACTGAGGAAACCCCCTCTCCTTTTATGACAAATACCCTGAGAAAGAAAATGGGAGATGCCGCTGTAAAAGCTGCAGAACACATAAAATATGAAGGTGCAGGAACAATAGAATTTTTGGTTGACAAGCATCGAAATTTCTATTTTATGGAAATGAATACTCGTATTCAAGTTGAACACCCCATTACAGAACAAGTTATTGAATTTGATTTGATACGTGAGCAAATTAAAGTTGCAGCAGGACAGAAAATCACCGGAAAACATTACCTCCCCAGGCTGCACTCTATTGAATGTCGTATTAATGCTGAAGATCCGTTAAATGATTTTAGACCTAGCCCTGGGGTGATAACAAACCTTCATCTTCCAGGAGGACATGGTATAAGGATTGACACTCATGTATATAGTGGCTACGTAATTCCGCCTTATTATGATTCTATGATTGCTAAACTTATTACTACAGCACAAACTCGTGAGGAGGCTATTAGTAAAATGAAAAGGGCACTTGAAGAGTTTATTGTGGAGGGTGTTAAAACAACCATTCCTTTTCATCTCAAGCTTATGAATGATCCGTCTTATATTAAGGGCGATTATACCACTAAGTTTATGGAGAGTTTTTCTATGGAAATATCTGAGTAATTAATTTATAATTACTCAGATTTCTTTATAAAGGTTTTCTTATGTTGCTCTTATTAATCATTTATTTTTCTAATAGTTATTAAATAGTTTATTTTTGTTTAAAGTTTATTTTGAACAAACTTATTTTTACTGCTTTTATACTATCAAATATGGTTTTCTCACAAACACCATATATTAGCGATACCTTTGATTTTAAAGACACCGTTGAAATAGGAGGAGGATATAAGAGTATCGGCTACACCAATGTATTACTAATTATAAAAACTAAGTTTGGACTTACTGCGGCCTATGCCTATGACTTTGGTATCCCAAATGGAAAGTCTGCAGTTACTAGAAGTGGAAATGAAATCTTTGTGAAATTTAGATTTTAAAAGAATTATCCTTTAGGTTTACTAATAATTTTTTCTGGTAATACTTTGAAACCCATATTATAGAGTGTAAAACCAAAAATATCTGCATACTGTTCAATAGTTTTAGAAACCGGGGTTCCAGCTCCATGTCCTGCATTAGTTTCTATACGAATAAGCACAGGATTATCACCCTGTTGTTTGTCTTGTAATTCCGCAGCAAATTTAAAAGAATGTGCAGGGACCACTCTGTCGTCATGATCTCCAGTAGTTATTAAAGTCGCAGGATAACGTGTTTCTTGTTTTACATTATGAACAGGAGAATAGCCCTTTAAATAATCAAACATTTCTTTCGATTCTTCTGAAGTTCCATAGTCATAGGACCATCCAGCTCCTGAAGTGAATTTATGATAGCGCAGCATATCTAAAACTCCAACAGCAGGTAAAGCTACTTTCATTAATTCAGGACGTTGTGTCATCACTGCACCAACCAAAAGACCCCCGTTTGACCCTCCACGGACAGCTAAGAATTCAGGACTTGTAATGTTTTCTGCAATGAGATATTCAGCCGCTGCAATAAAATCATCAAATACATTTTGTTTTTTTTTCTGGATTCCTGCATTATGCCAGTTTTTTCCATACTCTCCACCTCCTCTTAAATTAGGGACGGCGTATACACCTCCTTGTTCCATCCAAATTGCATTCGTGATACTAAAAGAAGGGCGAAGACTTATATTAAAGCCTCCATAGCCATATAGAATGGTTGGGTTCTTTCCATCGTATTCTATCCCTTTTTTATGGGTAATGATCATTGGTACTTTAGTGCCATCTTCTGAGTTATAAAATACTTGGGTAGAGATATAATCGTCTGAGTTAAAATCAATTTCAGGAGTCCAATATTTTTTTGAGGTTTGAGTTTTGGGCTCATAAGAATAAATAATACCTGGAGAGTGATAGTTGCTAAAGCTGTAATAAAGTAAATCAATCTCTTTTTTACCATTAAAACCGCCAGCAGTTCCAATACCGGGCAGTTTAACTTCTCCCAGGTTATTCCCCTTACTATCATATTGAATTACTTTAGTAATTGCATCTACCATGTATTTAGCAAAAAAGAAACCACTCCCACTACTTGGTGATAAAACATGTTCTGTTTCTGGAATAAAATCCTTCCAATATTTTTCTTGAGGCCTTTTTGCGGTTGCCGTTACAACTTTTTGATTAGGGGCATTTGTATTGGTTACCATATAAAGAAGTGACCCTTCAGAGTCCATTAAATAACTATCAGTGCTGTAATCTTGATCCATTGGAATTAATGGACTATCTGGGATGGTCAAATCTTTTAAAAAAGTAATATTACCAGAAGTTGTTTTAGATGCAGAAACAACTAAATAATGACCATCATCGGTTACAGAAGCATCTACGTAACGATGTTTTTGCTCTGGAGTTCCGCCATAGATAAGGACATCTTTCCCTTGTGGATCTCCTAGTTTATGATAGTATAATTTGTGTTGATCGGTCATATCCGAAAGTTCACTTCCATCGGGCTTATCATAGCTTGAGTAGAAAAATCCTTCCTCTAGTTTCCATTGAATCCCACTAAATTTTACATCCACAATCGTGTCTTCAATAATGGTATTTTGTATAGCATCAAGCACAATTATTTTTCGCCAATCACTACCCCCTTCACTCACAGAATAAGCGACTAATTTACCAGAGCTCGAAAAACTAAGTCCCGCCAAAGATGTAGTGCCGTCTTTTGCAAAAGTATTAGGGTTTAAAAAGACTTTGGCTACTTCATCTTTTTTTTGCCGGTAGATTACAGATTGATTTTGTAAGCCATCATTTTTATAAAAATAAGTGAAGTCACCCTCTTTAAAGGGGGCTGATAGTTTTTCATAATTCCAGAGCTGTTCGAGTCGATTTTTTAATTGACTTCTAAAGGGAATGTCTTCTAGATAAGAAAAGGTCACCTCATTTTGCTTGCCTACCCAACTTTTAGTTTTCTTAGCATTATCATCTTCTAACCATCGATAACTATCAATAACTTCTGTTTCAAAATAGGAGTCTATTATTGGAATTTTTTGAGTATCTGGGTAATTCATTTTTCCTGAGTTATCTTGACAAGAGGCCAAGGCTAATAAAAGTAGAAAGGCTATGGAGGGTTTCATAAAAATGATTTTGAACCCTGAATGTACTCTTTTTAATAAAAAAAAACCCTTCTAAAGGTTCTTTTAATGAACGATAGAAGGGTAGTTATCTTTGATTTGAAATTTACATTATTTGTAAAAATTTACTATTCCTGTATTGATGTCATACATACCACCAATAATTTTAATTTCTCCTTTTTGCTCCATTTCAGCAATAACTTCACTGTTAGCGCGAATACTATCAATGGTCATTAGTACATTTTTCACTGCAACTTCATTTACAAAATCAATATTCCCTGAATTTCTTAAAGCCTCCTCTTTTGGATCAATAACAGCTGCAACGGCTGGTTCAATTTTTTTAATTAACGCAGTAAGATTTCCAAGACGAGCATGATCACAAGCTCCTTTTACGGCTCCACAAGCAGTGTGCCCTAATACTACTATTAGTTTTGTGCCTGCAAGTTTGCTAGCAAATTCCATACTTCCTAAAATATCTTCATTTATGATGTTTCCAGCAATTCTAACACTAAAAACATCTCCTAATCCTTGATCAAAAATCAATTCAGCAGAAGTTCTAGAATCTATACAACTCAATATCACAGCAAATGGATGTTGGCCATCGGAAGTGTCATTCACTTGTTCTAATAAATTTCTATTCGCTTTGAGGTTATTCATAAATCTTTTATTTCCCTCTTTTAAAATTTTAATTGCCATTGATGGTGTTATGGCCGCTTGCATTTCTTTATTTAATGTTTTCATATTTTTAATTATTAAATGGTAAATTGTTAAAAATTAGATTTTTATCATCAGCAGCAAATCTAGTTGAAGGTGAGGCTATAGAAACTTCTGGACATGGAGGCAGACTTCCTTCAGGTA
>ERZ767114.181-NODE-181-length-43076-cov-7.083002_pt1 | contig 43076 bp, 33 predicted proteins | sample MGYA00374952_ERZ767114 | MGnify/ENA primary metagenome ERZ767114 (study PRJEB28939, sample SAMN06267156) | marine metagenome | isolation source: Columbia River Estuary | place: USA:Columbia River Estuary, USA | collected 2012-05-05 ... | reverse complement strand
GTCTGGCAGTCCATCGCCGTCTTGATCGATGTCAAGGCCGTTAACGAGGGAGTCCCCATCGCTGTCGATATCCCATTCATTCCCACCATTGTAGGAAGACCAACGGGCGAATAAGAACCAGTAAAATTCCGGGATAGTACCTGGGGTTACTGGGTTTGTTGTCCCGTCATATCCGTTGTAATCAATCATCATCTCAGAGAACGGGTTGTGCAAGAATACCATTGTCCAATACAAATCTGCGTTAGTAGCGTAATCTTGGTTATCTGCTCCACCGGTAAGAGATCCTCCATCACCAACAGGATATGCTGGTTGTTGGAAAGCGTCAGTAAGATCTGCATCGACCAATCCACAGTTTCCATCATCAGGGTCGAACAAGTCGGAAAGGCCGTCGTTATCATCATCCCAGTCGATGTCGTTTTCTAGACCGTCACCATCAATGTCTGAATCAACAGAATTTGGACCGTCATCACGGTATAGTGCCCCGTTGATAGCATGAAGATCTCCATCATTATCGAGGTCGCAATCCCAATCGATGTCGAGCATGTCGATAATTCCGTCATTGTCGTCATCAACGTCTTCCCAGTTCAGTACACCATCGCCGTCCCAATCATTGAATTGAGAGAACGATGCACGACGTGTTTGACATCTTGGATCTGGATTTGTTGGATTTGGATTCGCTGATGTTGGGCAATTCCAAGCAATAACGTCAGACGCCTTGTCAAGCGGGAAGCTGTCGTTCTCGTTATCGATGTTATCATTGTCAGTGTCATACTCGAAGTTTGTAGCGTCTCCACTTACGAGAACGTTTCCTAGGTTATCTGGAGAGGTTGTTCCACCCATTTCTGGGTCAAGCCAATCATAGATTGCGTTGTAGTTTTGGTCGAATGGGCGAAGTCGGTCATCGTCAAGGTCTTGGTCATAATCAAGTTCGCAATCCACCCCAGCCTTTCCATCAGTATTGCCACCTGGCGTTTCGTAAGGAGATCTGTCGGTCCAAGTATAGTCACTTAGGCCATCATTATTGAAATCAATATTTACGCAGACATCTGGGATTCCGTCGTTGTCGTCGTCTGGATCGAACATGTCCAGAATAAGATCATTATCATCATCAGTATCTGCAGAGTCGGGAGTTCCGTCGTTATCGTTGTCAGGATCGATGAAGTTTGGAATTCCATCCCCATCAAGATCTCCGTCGATGATGTCTGTGAAGGAAGGCGTACCTGCTGCACCGTCACCAGTCGCTCCTCCAGCATAGTCAAACTCGTCGTTTGCATCCACTCTTGCAGCTTCCCAGGTAACGTAGTTAACGCCACCAGAATAATCTCTGTAATCAATAAAGTCCCATGTTGTTGGGGCTGCGAAAAGATTGCCTGCTTGGGTATGTGAGGTTGTAATTGATGAATTATACGGGTTTGAATCTTCAACGTCCTTTACACCATCATCATCATCATCGTCGTCAAAGTAATCTCTTACGCCATCGTTGTCGAAGTCACATGGCCATGTAAATTGGTCAATGCGGCCATCATTGTCATCATCTTCATCGAATCGGCCTGCTCCAGAGCCATCTGTGTCTTCGTCTGTTACGCCATCATTGTCGTGATCCAATGGGTTTTGATCGGCCAGGTAAAAGGCACCTACTTGTGTACCGGTCCACGGATGAATTGTATCTTCGGGGAGGTAACGGTGGGTGCTGACGTTGAGAGGGTCGAGACCCTGTCCTTCAAGAGCAGCTATGTCAAGAGGTCCTTCGAGGATTCCATCGTTGTCGTCATCCCAGTCATCTGCATCAGAGATACCATCGTTGTCGTGGTCGAATGGGTCTGTTCCATAACAACCATCAAAGCGTTCCAGTAGATCGTAGATTCCGTCATTATCATCATCAAGATCGTACAAGTCGCTGATACCATCGTTATCGTGATCATCACGGTTTGATTCTTCGATAAGGAAATTATTCGATGCCATAATTGCTTCAATAGCAGCAACGTCATGAATTACACCGGATGCAACACCAGTATCGGCCCACATGATGTCACTAAGAGAGGGGTGAACGTTATCGTTATTGAACGTCGTATCGCCGTCATAACTGCCTTGACCCGCTTGATTCATTGATTGCATAGCAGGACTGCTTTCCATGGGACTGTATTCAACATCGACTGTTGTCGTTGGTTCATCCCAATCTGTTGGGATCATCATTGCCAGTGTCGTACTCATAACCATGAGCATGACTAAAATCACAGATGTGAGTATGTTTGATTCTGAATTCTTTTTGTATCGGATTTTCAGCATGTGAGCCCCTCTTAACAAGTTGCTGACAAGAGAACTGTATATCAAAACAATGGGTGGTTGATAGTCAAAAGTATCACCCGGAATAAAAGGATATCAAAAGAAAGGAGCCTCAGGGGAGCTGACTCCCCTGAGACCCGGCCGTCCAATACAAGTTGCATTGGAGTTACGACATTAATCTGTTCAACGTATTCAGGATTCGAGGGAATCGAGGATTCCATCGCCATCATCGTCGTCATCGAGGTGGTCGTCGATAGCGTCGTTGTCGTGGTCAAATTGACCTGTGAGATCGTTGCCATCGTTGATTTCAAACCAGTCTGAAAGACCATCGTTATCGTCATCGGTGTCACTGAGATCCCAGATTCCGTCGTTGTCGTGATCGTAGCGGTAGTTACCGAAGTCGCCGTCTGCTTCATCGACATCAAGAATGTTGTCGTTGTCGTCATCGTCGTCTACTCCATCGTCCATGCCATCGTTATCGTGGTCACGGGATAGGTCGGTAACACCATCTTCGGCAACGTCGTTTCTGTTGTCGATTCCATCGTTGTCGATGTCGAGGTCAACAGCGTCGCTGATTCCATCGTTGTCGTGATCGTAAATGTTCGTATTAGGATCATTGTCGTTCACTTCTTCATCGTCATCGATTCCATCGCCATCGTCGTCGCTGTCTTCAGCGTCGTCAATTCCGTCGTTGTCGTGATCTTGCGGGTTGTCGTCGAGGTCGTCAACCAATCCGTCGTTGTCGTCATCGTTGTCGAGGTCATCAGGGATGCCGTCTCCATCGTTGTCGTTTTCGCCGTTTTGGTCTTGGTTGTCAAGTTGCTGGCCTTGCTGTTGATCGGTTTGCTGGCCTTGTTGACCTTGCTGACCGTTCTGGGTTTGTCCTTGCTGCTGTTGGTTCTGACCGTTTTGGTTCTGACCGTTTTGGTCTTGACTGTCTTGTTGGCCTTGTTGGCCTCCTTGGTCTCCACCTTGTTGCTGCTGTCCTTGCCCATTGTCTTGCTGTTGACCTTGCTGTCCTTGCTGACCTTGCTGTCCTTGCTGACCTTGCTGTCCTTGCTGGCCTTGTTGACCTTGCTGACCTTGCTGTCCTTGCTGACCTTGCTGTCCTTGCTGACCTTGCTGTCCTTGCTGACCTTGCTGACCTTGTTGTTGTCCCTGACCTTGACCTTGTCCTTGACCTTGTCCTTGACCTTGTCCTTGACCTTGTCCTTGACCTTGTCCTTGACCTTGTCCTTGACCTTGTCCCTGACCTTGTCCTTGACCTTGTCCTTGACCTTGTCCTTGACCTTGTCCTTGACCTGGTTGAGGGGTTGGGGTTCCAGCTTCAGATTCGCCACCGCCTTCGGTTTCGCCATTGCCGCCGCCTGCGCCTGACTCGGTAAAGTCAGGATCGTAAGCATCAGGAATGCCGTCACCATCGGAGTCGGAATATTCACCGTCGTTTGGGTCGTTAGGGAACGAGTCTACGTTGTCAGCCTTACCGTCACCGTCAGTGTCTGCGTTGTTCGGGTTGGTACCCGATGCATACTCTTGGGCGTTGGTTAAACCATCGCCATCAGGGTCTGCATTTCCGTCGCCACCGTTGGTAGGGTTAAGGCCGTTCGAGACTTCCCAGCCATCTGGGAGACCGTCGCCATCGCTGTCTGCATTGTTCATATTTGTGCCTTGATTTTGTTCCTCGGAGTTGGTGAGACCATCACCGTCCCAATCGGCGCCACCATCGGATGGGTCGAGTGGGTCAGATCCGTCACCGCTCACTGCAGAAACTGCAGAGAGTGCGAGGAATAATGCAATCAAAACGCTCATTATTTTCTTATTCATGTTTTTTCACTTCCTATATTTTTTTGGTTGTTGTTACACAGAGAACCCGCTGTTCTCTCTTTCCAAAAGTCCAGCCCACATGATGGGAGTGACTTTTTGGGATTCAAACGATGCTGCGCACTGGATTATGGTTGTTTTCAAGGATTTTACAAGAGTGTTTTTAACAACAACAGCGTTGGTGTTGTTGAGCAATGACTGCTTTTGAGTCATGCGTTTTTCACTCTTGTAACCGGCCTTGTATTGTTCCTCCAAATGCATCGTTTTTCACGGGTTGGTTCTAGGGAACCCAATGTTCCCTCTACATACTGGAACATACCGACCCTATATCAAAGGCGCGACGCAATGCGCCATTTACCCTTCAAGTGTGTAAGCAGGAGGCAAGAGAATTGCTGCCTGCTGATTAAGAACAAATCGAGCGACAAGGTCTGCGAGATTAGAATCGGCAAATGCGTGAAGCCTTTCACTCCCGTTTCCTGAAGCTGGCGCCCAGAGGTGAAGGGGCTTAGCGGATCGGCTAAGTGCGATCTTAGCGGCCCGGATAGCATTTGAACCTGGAAGGCCGACGCTGACGGAACTGTCCAAGCCAAGGTGATGGATAAGGCGTCCTTGCCGGACTCCCTCTTTCCCTTCGAGGGCAAGCATACCCAATATCGTGAACTGATCTCTTTTGGAAGCGTCCCAGCGGGTATAATCGCCTTCAAATCTTTCCGTTAAATGATGAAGAAAACCGCTGTACTCTTTTGGCAAAGTATCGTAAGAAATCTGCTCAACTGCTTTCCTGCGAGGCAAATGAGCTTCTTTCGGTAGTATTTCTTTAAATTCGCTCCATTTATGGGCGGTATCAATCCAATTGGAAAGGCGTTCTGCAAAGAATGGGTCAGCACCTCTCCAGTTCCAAACGCTCCGTTTAATCAATTCCGGAGCGACGTTAGAGAACCCTTCTGGGTCCCTCTCAGCAAGTGTTTGCAATGCTTTCAAGAATTTTTCATTCTTCGCTTTCTGCATGGTCTGCTCCGGGGGCATCGTATTTCTGTTGTGCCCGGTTCCATAATAAGGTTGTTTCTTGTTGATTTGCTGAAGTTTCATCGTATCTCCTCGGATTTAGCGTCGTTTTTCTACAAAATCACTGTTTATGGCAGAAAAGTCAACGCAGTTGGTTTGTTTTTTTTTTGAGGGGTTTGGACCCCTCCGTTCATATTTCTTGAAATCACAGTTTTCTGACATTATATGAAGGATTCATGTTTTGAAATGCTTCATCATAGACCTATGGGGTCCAATTCCGGCAATTGAGTACGGTTCATCGACAAGAATCCACCCCTGTGACTGATAAAAAGGGATGGCCACTTCACGGGCCTGAAGAAGGCCTACTTTCGCTCCGAAATGAGCCATTGCAGCGTGTTCCAAAGATTGTAAAACCTTAGCAGCATGTCCATTACGGCGTGCTTCTTGACGCGTTCCCATTTGTCGGATTTGGATCGCTGGACGGTTGTCTGGACTGGATAAAGGGCCAAAACTTGGACATTGCGTGGCACCTGGTCCAGCATGGTCTGCGGCGGAGCCGTCACTTTCAGGGTCAATCAGATGAGCCCTCCCCACAGAAACAACCTGCTCTCCATCGGCCACCCAAGCATGGATTGCCTGATCGTCGTCTTCCAGTAATTCAGCACCCCTCTGGAAGCCAAGAGGTGCACGGAGGACTGAAAATCGGCAGTCGTAATAGGCAGATGTTGGCGTTGAATGTGGGAGGGAAATGTGGGCCTGCTGCTCCATGAGAATCGGTCGGGGGCGAGTCTTAAGAAATATCTCAAAGGATAAGTGTGTATTCAACATTAAAAGAAGTACAAAACCACGGACACGACAAGGACTCCCACCAATGCCAAACCAATAATTCCAGACGCGATTAGCCCCTTGCCGAAAGCTTTGTTTCCGCGCACAAAGGAGTAAATAATCGCCCCAATGTAGGAAATCGGATACGCTATGAACGCAAAGGTGTAGAAGTCGTCTGCTGGATTTGAGTAATCGTCGTAGTAATCATCATAGTAATATTCTTGTTGATACTCTATGTACTCATCACCGTAAAGATACACTTCATAATCGAAGTAGCCACTGTATTGCAGAGATGAGTCTGGCATCAGGTTTACCGACATTTCAACAGTGGGCGGGATTGGCTCTAAGGGCTGAAACCACATGGTTTGATTCGATAAATTATAACCACCTATGGCTTCTGTGTGAGTTGAGATTCCATCGTAAATCGGTTCGCTAAGGTTACCGTCGCAATCATCGCAGACCAACCAAGAAAAACTATGCCCACCAGCTCGAAGAGGCGTGCTGTTGACGATTTCAAAATCCATTTGGAAACGTACCCATTCTCCACCACCATCTGACTCTTCGAAGGTTACAGTGAAATTCGTACGCTCGCCAACAGAATCCGGGCGTTCTGTGAACGGTGCTGAAGAGAGTTCAATGGCAGAAAAATCGTCGGTTCGGACATGAAGCGTTCGGTTAAATTCGACATGAAATTCACGTGTCTCCGGATTCCATGATTGGTGTTCAAGAGAGACATGTTCATCAATTTCAAAAGCCGATTCTTGATAGATTAGGGCGTCATAACCCTCCTCGAGGTCGTCGTCAATACAATAAATTGGATAACGTTGGTTTCGGTCGTAGTATGCTGGCCATTCGTACGAATCAACTTGACATTCCAATACACTCCATGGGCCAGCATTGCTTGAAATCAAAATCTGAGTCGAATATGTCCCGTTGGCCGAAGAAGTGAACTCAATGGTTGGGTTGTACTCGGATAGGTACGATTCCGTCCAAACTGTGCCGTTGTCGATAGAAATTGGAGCCCAGTCAATACCGATATCAAATTCCAATTGATTTGGAAAATCAGAACCATCAACCATCGGCAACGGTTCAAACGAAAGTCGGTTCAACTCGGCATCGTACGCCCCAATGACGACCCATTTTTCAGTTCGGTAGAACTGAGCCCGGTCAAGAAACGCAAACTCCTCACCGGGACAAGAGTCGCATGCTTCAGCAGAGAAAAAGTAACTTGAATCATTCAGACTCATTTCCATGTAGAATTCTTCAGTCGAATTCGTTTGAATATCGAATGTGTAATTTAGGCCATCCAACGTTACGCCTTGAGTGGAAAGTTTCGCGTACTGGCCTTCGTCGTTCACGAAAAAAGCATCGAGTGTGAGGTTTTCAGAAAAATTGTTATCGAACAACAGTGAGAGATTCTTGTCCTGAAAACTGTACTCAGCACCGATGAGAGTGGTTTGCTCGCCAGCCACAGTGGCGTCTTGAAGAAGTTGCCAAACAAGTAACTCTCCACCCGTTCGATCGTAAGATGCAGGGTTCGAAGTACTGCATATAATCGATTCTGGTAAGTATTCATTGAAGATGGGTTCAAGAGAATACCTGTTTCCTGGCTCTCCATTCAAATCAATGTAACATTGCGAGAGTTCGTGCGTATCAGGTAAATCAATCGTTGTTGAATATTCTCCAGTCTCATTACGTACAAATGTCATTTCGTATGGGTCTGGAAACTCTTGCCCGTCTTCCACGTATTCCTCGTGTTCCTGCTCTTCCCTTTCGCGCTGGGAATCCTCTATACTAATGCCAATGACTTGGATCAAAATAAGAAGGGCGACGGGTAGGAAAACTCCGAGCACGAACATAAGCATCGATTTGCCCCATGAGTCCGGTTGTTTCACAAATGAAGGGTCGAGGTAGGGTTGTGAGGAAGGGAAACTGGTTTCACCCTCCAACAAACCAATCGGCGCTGCTGGTTCATTCAAAACAATTGACGCTGGCCGCTGGGAAGATTTAGCCCCGAGTGGTGTTGGGGGTGATTCAGGGCTCATAGCCGGTGAATCTTGCCTTACCGTTTAATTGGTTTCCCGGTTTAATCGTATCAAAAAGGGTCAACTCCTGCCATGAAAATTGTGTATTAAGGCTCGGTCGCGTTGAAATAGAACTGCTCAATCGGGGAAACACTGCACGGGTGTCGGAGCGGCTACGTCGGGGATTGCAAATCCTCTTACCTGGGTTCAAATCCCAGCCTGTGCTCTCTAAACATGACCTCACGTGTTTTTTACGCGCAGTGTTGATATTCAAGAAGCGTTTCGTTTCTCTTATCACATAGACGCTGTCTATTGGGTGGGGATGGGTCTATGCCGGAGATAAATCGTTCATTAGAGCACGTGGGGATTGGATTTGCTGCTTTCTTGGCACCACCCGGGCCTGAAGTCATCCGATTCACTGTTGGACAACCTGACTTCGACACCCCTAAACCAGTTGTCGATGAAGTCAAAGCAGCATTGGACCGGGGAGAAACTGCCTATACTCGTACGCAAGGTTCCGTTGAATTGTGCGAAGCTGTGGCCCAACATCTGTCAAAACACGACATTGTTGCTGTGCCAGATGATGTCCTAGTCACTCCAGGTTGTAAACAGGCGATCTTGTATGGCCTTATGGCAACACTCGACGCAGGTGACGAAGTTCTGCTTTTGTCCCCGGCATGGCCATCCTACGATGGAATGCTTAAGCTGCTCGATTGCGTTCCAGTTCATGTTCCGGTCAAGCGTGAAAATTACCATCCTGACTTCGATGCATTGGAAGCGGCGGTCTCTTCGAAAACCAAAGCGATATTGCTGAACTCTCCAAATAATCCCACAGGTGCTGTTTACGATCCAGAAGAGATACAGCGTATTGTTGATTTTGCTATAAAGCATGATTTATGGATTCTTGACGACATGATTTACGCCACATTGGTTTGGACAGATTACCCTTACACATCTCCGGCTTCACTCGAAGGCGGTGCTGAGCGTACCATCACCATCGGTGGTTGGTCGAAAGGGTGGGCTATGACTGGATGGCGCCTTGGATGGATTACCGGCCCCAAACAAGTCATGGATGGAGTCAAAAAAATCAACGTTAGCGCCGCAACTCACGTTGCCACATTCATGATGCCTGCTGCAACGGTTGCTTTAGGACTTGAAGAAGAAACGGCGATGATGGCTGCTTCGTTCAAAGAACGGCGGGGTTTGATGCATTCTCTTCTCTCGGAACTTCCCGGCATCGTTGTTCCAAAACCTGAAGGGGCGTTTTACGCATTCTGTGATGTCACAGGCACAGGAATGGACGACCTTGAATTTGCTACTCGAGCGCTCGAAGAAGCAAACGTTCAGCTCATTCCTGGGTCACTCATAGAGGGCGGAGAAGGATTTGTTCGGATTTCCTACGCTACCTCTGCCGAAGACATTCATGAAGGCGTTCGACGACTGAGTGAATGGCTTAATTCGCTGTGATTCGATAGAGCGTTCCGCCGCCACCAAAGGTCGCGTAATAGAGGTCACCGTCCGGTCCAAAAACCACAGGTAAAGGCGTACCAAGATCCGTCGCAAACCGGGTAACTGTGCTGTTCCATTGTTCACTTGGTACCGAAGCGTTGGATTGACTCGGCGTGAAATCAATTCGAACCACTTCATGACCTTGTGGGAAAAGAGTGTTCCAAGAACCGTACACCGTAGCGTACACCGTAAAGCCCTCACCGGGTAAAAGGCCGGGTAATGACGAGGTGTTCGGGCGAAGAGCGAGGCCGTTCAGCGAGGTATGTGGCGTCCATCGTGCAACTGGACCTAGTGTTCCTGATGGAATCGGGTTGTTTGGGTCATCGTCAGGCCAACCATAGGCTTCACCCTCCACCAGCAAATTGACTTCTTCATCGGGATGGTCGCCGTCCCAATCTCGGCCATTATCGGAGAAGAGATAACCCATACCTGGAACCCAAACGCCGTCAAAGGAATTGCGAACTCCGGATGCTAAAACGCCATGTTCGCCGGTTACAGGGTCCACCCAAAGCAACGCAGCATTCCGTTCATCGCTCTGTTCACAAACATTGCATGTCGAACCACTGTGCCAAATCAACGTCCCGTTTGGAAATGAATTGATGGCGTTGGTCTGATGGTTACCCGACGGAATGCCCTCAATCAACACCACTGGGTCTGAAAAAGAGAGGTTTGAACGGTTGTAGCGAGAGAGTTGTCCTTCCTCGGAAACGAAAAGATGGTCCGATGTCAAATGAACGTCGTGCGGGTGGTCGAGACCTGAAAGTAATGCCACTGACTTGAAACCGTCGTCGGCATCAAGCAACAGAATCCGCCCTGAATCACGATCACACATCAGTAAAGACGAGTTGTCCGCCCATTCCAAACAGGTGGGCCCGCCGTATCCTGAATCTATCTTTTCAATGGCAAAACCATCCTCGACCTCACTGTTCAAGGGTTCAACATACGGGTAAATTTCCCTTGCTACAAGGAGAAAAAAAAGCAACAGAACAATCGGAATGAAGTGTTTCTGAACGCCCATGGAGGATTTATGAAGCGGATAGGTAAGAACTCTCCCACAGCAATTTCTCAACATTGGCTGTATTCAAGTAGTTCCGGCAGAGTCGCTAAACATGCCTCGCATTGACCGGCGCATCGCACTGATGGCCCTCTTCATGGCGTCCATCGTTTCCACCGGCTATTACCTGAACATTGTGACCTATGAAAACACCTTAGGAACACAAAACACTCTGGCCGTCAATACAGGGATGTCCACTGAATCAACCGATGATGTAATTCTCGATTTGAGTTTTGCGAAAGGCGGAGAGAACCTCAGTTGGAACTCTATTCAATTGGAATTAAACGTTGATGATGCCACATATCCGTGCATGGTTGGAGGATTGAGTTCAGTGGCACAAGACAATGGGACCGTGCTTTCAAAATTGAATGCGGATGGTAAAACATTCACCATTAACATCGACACCAACGGTGAAGACACACAATACCTCGACCTTCACACGATGTCAGTTTCCAATGAAAGTTCATTCAGTCTGAGTTTCCTGCAAACAGATATCTTCCTTGGCGAAGGACGAAAAGGTCTTGCTGTTGAAGATGATTTTAGTCAAGTACAGGCAGATGAAGAATATGTTCTCGACGAAAATGGCGAGGAACGTTTAGAGTGGTATTCTTACGATTTTTCAGTCCATCGCATTGTCCCTGATTCCGAGGTTTACATCGTAGAAGATCGCGGGGTCGTGTTCAAAGTTCAATTCTTGAATTACTACAACTCAGATGGCCAACCCCGTCATTACACACTTCTCGCTGCTCCACTCGGGAACTCCAGCATACCAGCGCTCACCGATGAATCGATGGTCCAGGTTACGCCTTGTTCCATTGTAGAAGACGGCGATGGAGTTTGGAGTGCAGAAGAAGTAATTTCTTTGCAAGAGAACGGAATCAGTATCTGCGATGGTGAATGCACTGTAACGGTTGTTGCTCTGTTTGAAGAGAAGCGTATTGCCGGTGCGGATACAACTTATTCACTTGGCTGAATCACATGCTTGCGCTTTCTGTAGCAATGAGAACACCGAACAACAGCGCGTAGCCAATGATTCCGAGAAGCGTTAGGCCGATGACAATCCATCCCACGACTTGAGCTGCCTTTGCCATACCTGCATCTGGGTGACCGGGCATTGAATCGGTAACTTTCAGTGCGCTGTTCGCTAAAATAAGGCCTGGGATCGCAGTACAAATTGAACAGGCTACAACACCTAAAATGGACAGCACCAAAGCCAAAACGGCTTGGGTAGGTGGATAATATCCCCCCATTGACATGCCTTGTTGTATGGGTATTTGATTTGGAACTTGAGCCCAAGCTTGTGGACCGTCTCCGTATTTCGAGGCTACGCCCGAAGGTTGCATCTGTTGAGGTTGTTGTCCTGGTTGCAATTCATTCACCTTTTATTTAGACTAATACGCTCTCATCTAGCAAAATGAGTGCGACGAAACCCATGAGTGCCAGCACCATAAGTCCGAGTGTTATCCAACCAAGAATTTCTGCTATTCTGGCTGTGTTCGCATCCGGGTGGCCGGGCATTGAACGAGTAACAGCGGCGGATGAGCGGGCCATGAACACCCCGGGTATTGCAAGAAGACCACACAACGGAAAACAAAGTAGCCCTAAAGCCAGCCCTGCGATTGACAACCCAAGTGCTACGGATGCACTTGTTTTTGGGTAGAATCCGCCCATCGGAATCCCATGTTGGGGAAACTGCTGCTGGTACTGTTGTTGGAACGGCTGCTGGTACTGCTGCTGTTGCTGTTGCTGTTGAGGCTGTTGCGAATCCCAAACACTGGCAATGACTTGTTGAGGGGGGGGTGATTGGTCGTTCGGTCTCTGGCCCTGCATAGTTACCACCTAATTTCACTGATATAATGATTTTACGCCATCATACAAGGTTCACTTCGCAGTGCCCAAGGCGCGTTCGTGCCACTCGGTGGTCCGGGTCAATAGCAAGAACGGCCCTCCATGCGGCTGCAGCCTCGGCATGGCGTTCCTGCTGGTGAAGCGTGGCCGCAATGTGGAGGCGTGAATCAAGATGGTTTCCATCGCACTTTACCGCAGCTTGGAAATCATCAAAGGCGGCATCAGTCTCCTTGAGGTCGAGATACAAAAGTCCGCGCTGGTGCCATGCAGGCGCATGGTTTGGATTGAGTCGAATTGCCTCATTCAATGGGCCTTCTGCGCGTTCAGGTCGCTTCAAAGAAAGATAACACGAGCCGAGTTTTGTCAAAGCCTGATAGTGATGTGGCGCAGATTCAAGGACCATTTTGAGGTCGTCGCGTGCATTATCCCATTCCGCCAGATGCATGTATCCTTCCGCCCTGCGGAACCGTGCCAGCACAAGAGATGGAGCGAGGTCAAGGAGGATCTCACAATCATCGAGAACTTTTCGTCCTTCATTTAATGCTAGTAATATTCCGCTACGGTTGATTCGAGCGCGGATGTGAGACGGATCTGACGTAAGCGCCTCATCGTAGTGCATGAGTGCTTTATCCAATGAGCCGGTTTGTGCTGCAATATTGCCACGCACATAGTGAACTGTTGCGGTATGCCCGTGGATTGCAGCAGCCTCAATGTACTTGCTCGCTGCGGACGGGTCTTGCAAATCTAAGGCGAGGAGTGCTGCCTCGGAAGCTGCGGACGGGTCTTCACTTGGCAACAACCGTAGTGCTCGGTCAATGTCTTCTTGAGCGCCTTCATAATTTGAAACCAAGCGTTTTGTTCGAGCAAGGCCCAGCCAGGCAACCCCAGATTCTCGGTCAAGTCGTAATGCGTCGTTGAAAGCAGTGATGGCTTCAGAGAGAAGGGTTTGATCTGTTTGCCCCGTACCATCTCTTTGGCGGTCAGCTCGAGCCAAATGGAGGCGCCCTTCGATAACATGAAGCAGGGAATGGTCAATGCCAAGTGGAGTATTGTCAAGCAGTTTCTGTGCTTCAGCGATGTCTCCGTTGATGAGTTTTCGGCTTGCCATTCGGGCGCGAAGTTCTGCATTATCGGGCGATTCAAGTAAAGCTCGATTCAAGGCCTCCTCTGATTCGGTGATTTTTCCACTGGCCATCAAAAGGTCAGACTTAAGGAAAATTAGTTTGGTCCCACCGGCAGATAGGGCTACTGCGTGGATAGCAGCCTTGAGCGCCTCATCGAGTTTGTTTGACATTGGAGCGAGAAGTTGGGCAAGCAATCCCCAAGCCTCACCGTTCTGCCGGTCAAGTTCTAAGCATCGTTCAACTGCTTGTTGGGCTTTGCCAAGTTCGTCGTCATCAAACAGAAGTTGGGCATAACTGCACCAATCATCAGAACGATTCGGGTTTTCTGCTAAAGCCAATTCAATGGCTTCGAGTGCCTCAGAGCGGGAACCTGCACGCGCCCGAAGGCCCGAAAGGAGTGAACGATCTGCAGCGGTCTCAACACCCAATGCTTCAAGCCGGCGAACATCCCGTTCAGCACCTTCATCGCCAAGTTTAGCGAGCAAGTGAGCGTGTGCGCGAAGCAAGTCTGGTTGGTCAGGAGATACCGTCATACGGGCTTCAAGCCAGTGCCGACGCAATTCATCATCGCCGCGTAAAAGGGCGATGTGTTCGAGTGCTTCGAGAATGTTCTTGTTTCCAGGGGACGATCTGTATGCAATTCCAAAACATGACTCCGCCCAATCGTATCGCCGAAGGTGAAGGCAAGCATGGCCAAAGCGATGAGCAGCAACGGGACTGAGCCCGAGCATCTCAGCAGAAAGATTCCGAGCAGCAAAGACGTCGAGTAAACGAGAGAGGAGGCTTTCAGTCGTTGATGGGAGCAGCCCTTCTCCACCAACGGAGGTTTCAGGAGAAATAGCAGAAACTAACGTCTCTAAAGCGGCAAGTGCCTCTCCATGAGTGGTTTCTAAATCAACCTCTGACTGAGATTCATACTGGTGTAATACGGAATGCACGAGCAGGGCGCCATCAATTTCGGGATGGGTTGCGCGTAATGCCTGGACTAAGTCGGTCATCTGCGATAGCTGGCCCTTCAAAGAGTTCACTTCGGAATTGAGATGTGAGAAGTGAGCTGCTTGCGCCTGTTGAAGAACAAGGGAGGAATCTGTGAGTGAATGAAGTCGTGCGTCTGCCTTCTTCAGCCAAAATCCTGCTCCACCGCCGGCACCAATACAAGCGAGGCCAAATACTGCAGTTATGGGGTCCATTAGCCATCACCCGCACTTTGCCCCTTTATGGTCTGCGGAGGAATTGGGGGTTCGAACGATGATTTGAGCACCCTTCAAAATTACCCAGAAAGAGACATCATTGAACTTGGCTGACCCTGAAATTGATTCAAAAGGTATCGAATTTGGTTGTTTCTTTGCTCACATTGAAAGGCTCTCGTAGTTCATGCAGTGTTGGGGTCGAAGTCGTGGACGATGTTGATGACAAATTCGAAAGCCCATGGTATGCCCAACGAATTCATGATTTGAGTCTTGAAGGATGGGTTGTTGATTCAATCGAGGCTTACCTTGAGGAAGATGTCGAACTTGCTAGCGAACGTATCGTATACGTCGATTTCGCAGTAGATTTAGCTCAAGAACTGCTTGAAAGAACCGGTTACCTTGGAGAATCTGTGAATGCCCGCTCAATGGAACAAAGCGATGTTTGGGAGCGAGAACTACGAGACCCTATGAACGCTGAACGAGTTCTTGATGAATACAATGCATGGGCAAAGGAGTGGCGTCCATGGGAATTGGAACTCAACCGAGGGCTCCTCGCTTGGCGAGATGCTGAAATGGAAGAGGATTATGCCTCTTATCTTGCACGGTTTGACGCTTTGGATGCTTCGTCACTGCCTTCGGCCCGTATACTGTCTCCACTGCTCTCCGAGCCTGAAGAAACTGAGGAAATTCACCGGGTTTTAACTGGGATAGAAGACGACGAAAGGCGGCAAAGATCGGCAATTAGAAATGCGGCGGAAATGCTGTCCAATGCTGGTTTCAACGTCGGCCAGGTCGAGAAAATGTCCATCATTGAAGGATTGGATTGGATTACACAATTGCATGAGTTTCACGATGTGCATGAAGAATTACGATTGTTAATTCTTGAGCAAATTGGAGTTTTCGACCCAGGATTAGCCCAGCATCACGAAACGCGTAGAAAGGAGTTACTTAGTGAAAACTCCCATCCCGAATTGCGAAACTTCAGATTGCAAATGGATGCAATTGCCGACAATCTACACCAGCGGTTAGCCCGACTGAATGACTTACTCAATGAATGGCGTGAACGCGGAATTGTATTCCCTCACGGCGACAGTGTTCGGCCTCCTGAATTACTCGAGTGGGAGACGAACTTGCCAGAGATTGAAGCAACCTTGGAACTCCACCTCCAAGCGTTAAAACGGTGGAAGGAAATCACGCAAGCTTGGCAAGATGAAAGCAGTTCTGGGGCTCAATACGCCGGTGTTTTGGAACAAACTGAGCAATTTATCGATCACGTCGACCACCTTGACCAAAAATGGAAACAGTATGAACTTGAAGCGCTCATGTTTGTTGAAAAATACGAGCAAATGGGGCTGGCGATGGGTGATTGGAGCGACGAGATTCAAAGAAACCCTCGCAGTGCCGTCCAACAACTGAAAAAGAACCAACATCGATTTGAAATGCGTTTTGAATGCGTTGAGAAATTAGCAAATATTGATACTTCATTTGAAGGGAAAGTCGAAATTGATGCCCGTATTGAGTTACTCAAAGAAATGGATGTCGACCTTGAAATCCTTGAACATACCAAAGAGTTGATTGGAAAAATGGCTCGCAGAGGCGCACGGCATCGAAGAATGTTGGAGCAAGATTGGAGGCAACTTGTTACAGAAGGGAAAGCACAGGATTCGATGGTTACTTCGAACCTTTCTCTCGCAGAATTTGAACGTGAAATCGGTCACGTTCGGCGGTTTGGCACTTCGAGTTCGTCTTCAAGAACAGGGGGGTCAATTGTTGCAGGTGAAGTCCACCAGCGCCTTATTCGGCGAACTCAGCAAGAACTCGCTGTGTTGCAATCTGCTGGATGGAATGTTCATCAATTGCTTATCGATGTTGAAAGCAACCCGGTGGATGTCGCTCAAAAACTGAATGCTTTCAGGCCATACATTGAAGCATACCCTCGCCAATCTCGACGACTTGATCATCTTCCATGGCATCGGGACATTGCGCTTGCATTGGAAATACAACTGCAATTACGTGATCCCACTCAATTAAATTCTATCTTCGGCAGTATTGCTTCATTCGCACAACATCTCGCATCTCGTAAGAACGAAGATGAAAAATTTGTCTTCGATGCTTGGACGCCTCAACCCTCTCGTCAAACTCTTGTGCCAGTTCCCGAACACGCAGCCCTCCAAACGATGGTTCCAAAGGACGCGTTAGGCGATGCTTACGAAGCGATACTTGAAGCAATGGAAGAGGAAACAGCTGTGGAAGAAGTTGAAGAAGAGGCGATGAGTAATGCGGCTCCTGAGAAAACCATTTCCGAGGAAGAAAAGAAAATCGATTCTTTGGAAGATTCAGAGTCAACAGAAAACGAAGTAGTCATCCTAGATTCCGTCGAAGAACCAAATGAAATCACCGTTCAGACGCCCGTGGAAAAAGTAACCGAACTGCCTGCTGAAAAACGAAAACCTAGCAATGAGAATAAGTCCGTTGAAGTGGCCGTAGAAATTGAACCCAAAATCTCCGACGCCCCCGTGCCAAACACCGTTTACAAGAACATCGTTGAGTTCCTACGTTCAATAAATTTGAATGATTATGCTGACGATATGGAATTGAATGGCGGGGATTCTCTGCCAAATGTTCGCAGAGGTTTAGCTAAACATGTTGGTGTTACTCCGCGTGATACACGAATCGACCGGATGTTAAGACTCGCCCTTCGATTGCTACCGCAAAACAACGAATTTGACGAGAAGAAGTCCGAACTTTTGGCACTGATGGCTGGAAATGTGAAAACAATGCAACGATGGATGCGTGCTCGACTGGAACATCGGCACTCTGGCTCCAGCGACCATTTTCTCGAAGATGCTCGTCAACTTGGAGTTGCCCTCAAGCGTATACCCGGGCCAGGTTACCCCGTCCCGTTGGTTGCGGATGATTATGACCTTCCAAATGCAAACGATATCAAAGCCTTAGAGTCGGAAGTAAGGCGACTCATTCGTCACCTAAATCTCCCCACAGCAGGCGGAATCACGGCCTAATCACGATAGTTCGTTGAGAAGACTGTTTCGTTCTTCTTCACTCAATGAGTCCTCGACAGGAGATGCCGTTACGGCGACTTCTGGAGCGTTTGGCATAGGCGCATCAAGTGGAATTGGGCCGCCAGGTATGCCGAGTGGCAGGGGCATTGGCATTCCTCCAGCAATCGGAGGTAACGGCGCTGGTGGTGGAAGAGGCGCAGTTGGAAGTGCTGCGGCCACTGGAGGTCCGGCAATTGGCGGTGGCGGAATGTTTTGCGGAGGCGGCACAGGTGCGCTTGGAAGTGGTGGGGCAATCGGTGGACCTGGGATCATTCTTGCTGGTGGCCCGGGCACTGGTAAGGGCTCGGGCACTGTGGCCACAAGAGGTGAAGGGGCCAAAGGCTGACCTAGTTGCTGGTGAACTGGAGATTGAGGTATTGGCGTGGGCGCTGCAGGTTGAGGGATGGACAAGGCGACCGGTTCTGGATTCGGTGGGGGTGGAGGTGGGGCTGCAAGACTAGCATGGAGTTCCTCAACCGCTGAAGTTTCAAGAGCCCCTGTTCTCAAAAGACTCGCCATCTCAGAACCGAGGTAAGCCATGCTTGCTCGGAAAAAAGGACGGTCTGTGCCATATCCGCGTAGCGTATGAGTGAGCACTCCCCCCGAATTAGCAAATTCCAAGCGGTGTGTTTCAAGGTGCATTTTGGTCCAGTTCAATAAACCGGCACTAACGAAAACAAGGCCCAGTAGAGTGAAAACAAGGAGGTTTGGAAGCAAGAGAAATCCTCCTAGAAAGGCTGATCCTAGCCACAGGTACTGGTGCTTATGCATCAGTTCATTGTGATGGTGTTTGAACCCTGTTAACTCTCTCTTCATGGAAAGTGTTACGTTCATACGGCGTTGTCCATCTGCATCTAAACGCGTTTCAATAATCCGTAGGAGGTCGTCATCGAGAACCAGCGATGTGGATTTCGTCCCATCTGAGGTTTGCTGGAGTGGATATTCCGTTACTGACTCGTTATGAAACTGTTCGAGTAAGGGTGCTGCTCGAACAGGAAGCGTCCATTGTACTTCTGCTTGCGAAGGCGTCTCTTCCAAGAGGAAAGAGGCTGATTCTTCATCGGAGGATTCACTCTCATCGGGAGCAGAGGATTCCTCTTCTGCAGGTGTGGGTTGTTCAGCCGCTTCCATGTTCGATGCCTTGGCATCAAACGGGTCTGCATCATCAGGCCACTCGGTTGCCACATCCTCGCCCATGCATGGACGAGAGTTAACGCATTAGATGAAGGTAGTAGTCCTTAACGATGGATTTCTGCCAACCAAGACTTAACGTCTTCACGCTCAGCGTATCCTTTACCTGCCTTGGTACCAATGACGGTCTCAATAGCAGACTCAGAAGCAATCTCGAGAGTACGTTCGCTCACTGGTCCGTTGAACACAATAGCAACAGCGCCATCTGCACTGCCTGCAGCCTTCGAAAGAGTCGATGGGCCTACAGGTTCTGAAACGGTGCCGTCAACCATAACGAAAACGGCTTTGTTCTTTTCAAGAGCATCGAGGTGATCGAACATTTCTTGGACTTCGGCAGGAGCTTCGGCTACTTCGTAGACTTCACCCATGTCTTCAGCCCAGTTCTTGTCTGGGACACCCGCTTTCTCGTCGTCTTCAGCTTGTTTCTTCGTGAGTGTGTGAGCAAACTTCTTTGCTTCCATTTTCATAGAAAGACACTTTGTAACGGTCTTTTGAGGTAGTAATTCCCATTCTTGGCCGACTGGGGCTTGGGCTACAAAGTCAACTTTCATGGTGTCCATGAGTTGACTGAATAACATCTCGCCACCACGGTCACCGTCGATTGCCAGAATAACGGTTTCCTTACCGTTTGCCAAATCAATCAGTTCTTGCTTCATTGTACCTGCACCGTCTGCGCTAATTGCGTTCTTAACGCCGCAGTTGAGTAGGTTGCGAACATCGTTTCGGCCTTCAACAATAATGAGTGAAGATGAAGATTCAATGTTTGGCCCACAGGTTAAGCCGTGGAAACTGGTCGCTGTTCCAGTCGTCATAACTGAACGAACTTCTTCAATGATTGTCTTGGATGCAGCTTCACCTGAATTCACGAGGTTAAGCAACAGTTCCTTTGCCCTATCAACGACTGCGGTTCTCTTTGTTGCTCGAATATCTTGTATTTCGACAACTTTGATGATGGCGTTGCATGGACCGATTCGGTCAATTGTTTCAAGTGCTGAAGCAATGATTGCGGTTTCAACATTGTCAAGGCTGCTGGGAATCAAGATGAGTCCGTGGACTTTTCCACCTTTCGATTCTGTTTCGACATCGACGTGTCCAATTCGTGCTGTGCGTTGCAGTTTACGCAATTCAAGTTCGTCGCCAAGAAGGCCTTCTGTTTGGCCCATGATGGCGCCAATAATGTCCTTGCGCTGGACTGTTCCGTTTACTTTAATATCGGCGCGGATTTGATATTTCATTGCCTTGCCTTGCTTTGGACCGCCTGAGCGGCCTCCTGAGTTGTGTTTTCGAGCCATATGTATTTCTCCTTCTATCGACACCCCGTTCCAAAAAAGATGGGCCGAAGCCCATCACATATTTGCTGCATATGCGACAAAGTCACAATGCGTGAAAGGGAGGTGGATAGTTGCTCCACGGGTCTACTCCTTTTCAATCCTCTTACATATTTCGTAAAAAAGTTGAACTTTAAACATACAAGAGATTCAAGAACAGGAGGGGCGTCCCTTAACGCGTGACGACCTCTAATTCTCGGAATTTAGATGTGTTCCGCAGCACCGTGGAAGTGATGCTCGGAGACGGACGTCTCACCCGGGAAGAAAAGAGGCTCACGATCAAATTAGCAAGTGCCTTGGGACTTACTGAACATCAACCTGCTGAAATCTACAGAGCAATCCAAAACGGTGAAGAGTCCGAACCTGGAGAACTTGTAACCATTGAAGAGGCACGGGAAGTCTACACCAAAGTCTTCGAAGTCGCTATCGTCAACGCATCCCTTTCAAGAGACGAGTTTCGTGTCTTAGCCCATCTGCGTTCAGTCTTTGAAATCGATGATAATGAACACGAGGCTATCGAAACCAATCTCCGTGAAATTGTCAAAGAAAAATTCGAAGACCCGAGTGTTGTTGACAAGATGCTCCACACACTCCGAGATTCTGTAGGTCTGGTTGGCGATATTTTTGATACGGTGAGAAAAAAGACCACTGATGGTGGTCGAAGTGAATGAAAAGGTAGCGCTGTACCTCGGTGAGCCGCAACCAAAACTTCTCCGGTCAAAACGTAAGATGCTCAAATTTCTGAGAGGGGCGTACGCCGCAGGCGTTCCTGGAATGATGGCAAAACCCTCAACAGACTTGCTTGCAAATGCTGGTGGTTATGCTTTCCATTATGGGTGCCCGAATCCAGAATTGCGCGATATTGCATCTTGGATTCTTACCAGTGGCGAAGGTCAACATCGTCGCGTGGCCAAACTCATCCCGGCCCTGTGGAAGCGGCACGGTCAGGAAGATTTGGTCGTAGTGGGCCTTCTGTTGGCGAATATGTCTGAAGAAGAATTGGGAGACTCTCCATGGATTGCCCTTATCCACATGCTCGGTGATTCCGAGCCCCTCGGCGCCCTACTCGAAATCGGAGAAGAGATGCTACGAGGGGGTCATGAAATCCCTGACGATGAATGGATTATGGCTATGGCCGGCCAGAGCAAATTATGGCACCAAGTGGCCGTTTTGTTTCTTTCTTTACGGGCTGAAAAGCTCGGTTCTGTCCGAGGGGTGGTAACGACCGCTCCGGGCGGAGGTGAACTGTTTGAAAGGATTCGAAACCGTTTGCTTTCACAGGAGAATTGAAGCCCTTCATCGTTTAGCATTGTTGCATGAGTGAACGGTTTCTCCCTACGGAAGACCCGGTCCTCGAAGCAGTTCTGCAATGGACCGTAGCCAGAGACGCTCAAGATGTGCGCAGATTGCTTGAATGGTTACCAGAGGCGCGCTCAAGCCGAGAAAGAAAGGCACTGCTTGATCGGGTACGAAGCCTCTTAGCAGAATTGGAGATGGCTCTCGATGGTCTTGAAGCACTCACCTGAGGTTATCAGATGGTGACGGTTTTGCTGCTTGCTGGTGGAAAAAGTCAGCGCATGGGCGCGGACAAAGCACTCATGCGCGGAGGGGTTGCTAGATTACGTCAATTGGCAATCCAATGCAACGCTAAACGCGTTATCACCTTGTGCGGGGGAGAAGGTCGTGAACATATGTTTGAGGGTGAAGTTTGGACTGATCCGGTGTCGTGTAGCACATTGAGCGAAGTGTTGGAATGGGCGCTTTCTTCAATAGATGGGGCTGTTCAACTCGTATGTTGTGACGCTTTTAATCTGGAAGAAGATGGTCTCAAATGTTTGCTTACAAGCAACGGATGCGTTCCTGTTGATGAACTTGGATTCCGCCAACCATTGCTAGCCAATTGCCCAGCAAATTGGTCTGCTGCTGAGAATGACGGGTCTGTCTCCTCTTTGTTTGCCCGCCTACCAAGCTTTGACATGGGCCCTTTAGCCCATCAAATGAAAAACTTCAACGGCCCAAACGATTGAACGATTACTTCACAAGTTGGTCGATGATTTTTGGATAGAGACGGTGCTCTTCGTACTTTACCCGCTGTGCAAGAGAGTGTTCGTCATCATCGGAGAACACCGGCACCCTGCACTGGCCGAGTATTTCGCCGGTGTCCATTCCAGCATCGACATGATGGATTGTGCAGCCTGAAACGCTGACTCCAGAATTTATGACATCGCGATGAGCGTGTGCACCGGGGAAAGCTGGAAGAAGCGAAGGGTGGATATTGATCAAATAAGGTGCCCATTTTTCTACGAATCGAGGCGAGACTAGCCGCATATAACCACTCAAGAGAACCAATTCAACGGTTGATGCTTCGAGAAGTTGTTGAATGTTATTTTCGTGGCTCAACCGCCTTTGATTTGCATCTTCTTCGTCTCGAGGGAGTGGGACGCACATCGACTCAACACCCAATGCTTCTGCGCGTTCAAGCCCTTTGACGTCTGGTCGGTCTGATATGACCAAGACCGTTTGGTGGCCGCATGCAGGATTTACTTGTTGATGGCGAATCATGGCTTCCATGCCTGAACCTGAGCCCGAGATAAAAATCGCACACCGTATTGGCTCCTGCGCTGAGCCTCGTCGTAACGCCCACTGGCTACTGCCCATGCATTACGGTAGTACGAGAACACCTTGAGGTCTTCGGATATCGCGCCCATCACTTTTTGTGGGTTTGTCCACAGGCGCAGTTGAGGGGAACAGATATGGTTGAAGTATCTCCTTCAAAATCCTCCAACGATTCAATCGCCCTTAAACAAAATCCCTTCGATGGTTTATCTGAAGAAGCGATTATTGAATCGGTGTTGGATGAACACAAACCATCTCGCAATCCATTTGTGCGTGGCCTATGGATTACGGTCGGGAGTATTGGCGTTCTGTTCGCTGTTATTGGGATATTCGTGCCTGGGTGGCCAACGACTTCTTGGCTTGTTCTCTCAGCCTACTGCTACGCTCGGTCGAGTAAAAAATTGTTCAAATGGCTGCTTACGAACCGACTGTTTGGAGCAGGATTGCTCGAGTATTACCGAACTGGAAGATCGTTGCCATTTCACTCAAAGGTCGTCATTGGCGGCATCATTTGCATCGCTTCAATAGGTTCAATCTACATCATTACAAAGGCTGGCGACCCTGGATTTGGTCAGGCTTTAATCGCCATCGTCGCGATTATTGGAGTTTGGTGGGTGGGTTGGAAAGTTCCAACCACTGCTTAATCTTCCTTGGGCGTACCAGTATACCTCAACGTCGTTGAATGGCCTGCATTGATGTCAAAATTCGGCAAGATTCCGTGAATGATAAGGCGAAAAGCCCCAAATCCGAACCAGAAAGCCATCTTCCAGGCTTGGGCAAGATGTTGAAAATAAGAGATATTCAAGTCTTTGAGATGGCCCATGCTCCAAGGGGCCCGGACATCCTCCTTAACTGAAGGGGGTTCAATGTCGGAAGAGGCGGTGTCCTGTAAACAGCATAGAAATGCCCTTCGAATCTGCTGCATCAATGACTTCTTGGTCTCGAATTGAGCCTCCGGGTTGTACAATCGAAGATGCTCCTGCGTCCGCAGCTTGTTCTAATCCATCCTTGAATGGAAAGAAGGCGTCTGATGCCAGTACACATCCTTGAGCTCTTTCACCGGCTCTTCGTGCAGCAATTCGTACTGCTTCAACCCGACTGGTTTGTCCCGGGCCAATACCTACTGTGGCTGTACCTTGAACCATAACAATAGCATTCGATTTGACTTGTTCACAGATTCGAACTGCGAACTTCATACTTGCGATTTCGGATTCACTCGGAGCCTTTTTGGTGACAACTCTTGCTTTTTCCCAATCGATAACCGGCGCTTCCTCTGTTTGAACCAACCATCCGCCCTCAATGGGCTTACGAACCAATACCCGCTCCAAGGAAGCAAGACGGTTGTTTGGAGATTCAATGGTCAAAATCCGGCGGTTCTTCTTCTGCATCACAATTTGTTTTGCTTCTTGGTCGTACGCAGGCGCCATGAGCACCTCGATGAATAATCCGGACATAGCGTTCGCAGTATCAACTTCAAGGGGTTCATTAAAACAAATAATTGAGCCAAAAGCCGATTCGGGGTCACTGGCTAATGCTGCCTCATACGCTTCTTTTTGAGTTGTTCCAAGGGCAGCGCCACAGGGGTTGTTATGCTTGACGATTACGCAAGCATGCGGGGTATTCGGCCACTCATCGGTCGACAATGCACGGCATAATCGAAGCGTGGCATCCGCATCAGAGTAATTGTTGTACGACATGTCTTTTTCGCCCTCGACGTGTGCTGTAACGAGGGTGGAGTGGTTGCCGAATTCTCGCGGATCGGTGTACATTGCGGCTGCTTGATGGCTGTTTTCACCGTAACGAAGTGCATGTGTTTTGACCGCTGACGCAAGGAGATTTGCTGGAAGGCGCAAGGTCTGGACTGCTGTGTCATCACTGAGTTCAGGTCTACCAACCCATCGGGCATGCAACTCGTCTGCAATTGCTGAATCGTATGCTGCGGTATGCTCGTATGCATCAAGAGCGAGGCTGCGGCGCATATCAATGGAAACTCCATCGGCTGAATTGGAGGTTTGCAGTGCCGAAATAATCTCATCGTACCTCTGTGGATTGCATGCAATGATGACGTTGCGGTGGTTTTTGGCTGAAGCGCGAACCATCGTTGGCCCTCCGATGTCAATCATTTCCAAAAGGTCTGAATCTTCCAATGGAGGTTGTTGCGCTGCAGCGGCAGAGAAAGGGTAGAGGTTACAAGCGACAATTTGAATCGGGGGGTAACCGAGTTCTTCCAGTCCTTTTTGATCTTCTTCAGATTCTAGCCGGGCGAGGAGTGGGCCATGTATCGCTGGGTGGAGGGATTTCACTCTACCGTCAAAAATTTCGGGATGGCCGGTGACTTCTGAAACTCCAATCACTTCAAGTCCGGCTTCGCGTAAGGTGCGAGCGGTCCCACCGGTGGAAGCAATTTGAAACCCAAGTTGGGAAAGAGAGGTTGCGAATTCAACGATTCCTGTTTTATCAAAAACGCTAAGGAGGGCCCGGGGTGGTGGGTTTGAGGTGCTGCTCATCGAGATTCCCGTTATCGAATCCATCGGTCCGATGATATTGAACATAGCGACGAAGAATGTTGGAACTTCGAACGGTTCAATCGCCGCGTGACGATATCACTTGGTCCACACGAAGCAGTCCGCAAGCGGTTTCACAAGCCGCTTCAAACGCGTGAGCGAGTGTTTCTGCACTTGCCCAAGCCTCACTTACAGGTCCGCATAGGCCTGAATGCGTCACACCAAAGTCGCTGTTACCTTGTCTGTGTTGTGAACGCAGTTCCAGGAGTCGGTCCAACTGATCGTTACCAGAATTAGAAATCAATGTCGATGGGATAGACTCCAGAGCACGCGCGAACGCTTCCATTGCGAGACGCTCTCTTCCGCCATGTTCCTCCGCTGCGTCCTTGACGGCCAAACTCGCTGCAATGTGGAGGCTGCCACCACCAAGGAGTACTTCGCCGGTTTCCATTGCGCTTGTCACCGAGCACAATGCATCGTAAAGGCCGCGAATAATTTCTTCACTCGCAACACCGTCACCACCACCAACATCCACGGTGGCAAGGCCAGCGCTAAGGCCGAAATCAAGATGCAGCCGTTCTCGCCGTTCCTCATCGCCCTCAAACGTTTCAACGCTCATCGAATCAAATCGGCCAAGTGATTCTGCATCAAGGTCGTCGAGATGGTCGATTAAACGGGCGCCTGATGCTTTGGCAACATCTTCGGCTCCTGACCGTTCTAAGCCTCCCAAAGCGAACAAGCCGGAATCAACAAATTTGTGGAGAATTCGTGGATCGATTTCTTCAGCACAAATAACGATGGATGCTCCTGTTGAGAGAACTTGTTCTGCTTTCTTTTGCAGGATCGTTTCTTCTGCATCCATGAAAGCAACCCATTGGTCAGGAGATGAGATTTCAATCTCAGAATCTCTACTGCTCTGCTCTACAGCAATTGGGCAAGAGAGAACTGCGATGTTTCCTGCTGGCAAATGCCGCGGCATTCTATCCAAATCAAAACGGCGCTCAAGAATAAGTCCTCGGACCATATTCGTGTCAGCAATACTCCCGATGCCGCGCTTCGTCATACGAACATCTTGGGTGCGAACGTGGAGTACGCCATTCATATCCCCAGCCACCGTTTGAGCTGCGTCCACAATACAGCGAGCCAGTTGTTGGCCGCCCGATTCAGCAGATGTCCCCGTCATTGCGGTTTGAGCAACGAGTATGAGTTGGTCAACGTCAGTTGGAGTAATGCGTTGGACGCGTTTATCCAAGACCTCGAGGGTGGTTTGTAGAGCCGCTTGATATCCTTCAACCAAAAGGAGTGGATGAAGGCCTTTCTCAAGTAAGCGCCCAGCCTCACGCATAAGTTCACTGGCAAGAATAAGGCAGCCAGTAACGCCGTCACCGCAAGCGTTTTCTTGGGATTCGGCGAGTTGAACAAATGCCTTTGCCGCAGGATGTTTTACCAAAAGTTCTGATACAATCTTGGCTCCGTCGTTCGTAACCGCCGTTTCTCCGCTGGTTTTGTACATCATCTTGTCAAGACCGTTTGGGCCGAAAGTGCCCTTGAGTAAATCACCAAAAGCAACAGATGCACTGACCAGTTTTTGCGTGACTGCAGGACCGCTGGTGACAGAAGTGGTTGGACGGACGATTGCAACAGGTGCGCGTCCAGAACCGTCGTTCGGTTGAGCCATTGTTTTAACCGGCGTGAAGCGTATAGATGAACCCTTTCTTATTCAGAAAAGGGGGAAGGGGGCACTCCTATCGTTTACACGATGAAAATCACGGCAAGACCGATGACTGCAACAGCGCCGACTGCGATAAGGATTCGAGTCATGTTGTTTGATTCTTCAACGACGGGAGCGGGGAGTGTAGATGGGTTTTGAAGCGGTGGAAGGTCTGGAATCATTTTACCTGCTGGTTCTTCGACCTCTGGTTCTTGGGGCTCGGGTGCTTCGAGTTTTTCGAGTTCAATTTGTGCTTGGCGTTTGGCTTCTTCAAGTTCTGCTTCTGCTTGACGTCTTGTTTGCTCAAGGTCTGCTTCTGCTTGACGTCTTGTTTGCTCAAGGTCTGCTTCTGCTTGACGTCTTTTTTGTTCAAGATCTGCTTCTGCTTGCTTTCGAGCGGCTTCTTGGGCAGCATTCAATTCCGCCTCAGCCTGAGCTTGTTGTGCAGCTTCTTTCGCGGCATTTAATTCCGCTTCTGCTTGGCGCTTGGCTTCTTCGATCTCTGCTTCAGCTTGACGTTTCGCTTCCTCGAGTTCTGCTTCTGCTTGTTTACGAGCGTTTTCTTCACTTTCAGCTTGGGCTTGACGGGCGGCTTCTTGGGCGGCACTCAATTCCGCTTCAGCTTGGCGTTTGGCCTCCTCAAGTTCTTGTTCAGCAGCGCGTTTTGCCTCTTCGAGTTCTAATTCTGCTTGCTTGCGTGCTGCTTCTTCTGCCGCACGTGCTGCGGATTCTGCCGCTGCCTGCTCAGTTGCTTCTTTAGCGGCTTGAATTTGTGCTGCAGTTTCTGCTTTGATACGTGCAGTTTCTTCTAATGCAGCAGTTTTAGCAGCTTCAATCTCTGACAAAGCCTTGTCATGTTCATCCTTACGAATTTGGGCTCGTGCCGCCTCTTCAGCATCCTTAGCTGCATGTTCAGCTGCGGAACGTGCCTTCTCTTGAGAAGCCAATTCATTCTCTTCGGGAGTCGGTGCTTGTGCTGCTTCAGCAGCAGCTTTTTCTTGCGCCTCTGCTATAGCCTTGAGTCGGTATTCCTCTTCCACTTTCGCACGTGCTTCTTCCTCGGCAAGACGAATGATTTCTTCGGCTTTTTCAGCCATACGCCTCTCCTCTTGTTGTTTGGTTTCGACCTCAAGGAGTTCTTTCGTGCTTATCTTGGACAGTACTGCCTTGGTAAACAATTCAAATTCTTCGTCCGTAATCTCGCCAGTCATTACAGCGCGAGCAGCTATCATCAGGCGCTGGATATCAGGCGCCATAAACGCCCCGGGATGATCATCTAATTGTGCCCTGAACGTCGTATAGAAAGAACGGTGTTCAGTTGAAATAACACCATCGACGGTGATTTCATCTTGCAGCGATGAAAGTATCTCTGTAAGATTGAGGGCAGCCGACACGTGTCATCAACTCTACAATCAACGAGGTCACTTCTTCAATCCGTGAATCTTTCGGGATTCATCATTTGCCCAATGGAATGCGAGTTTTAGCAAGCGCAAATAGTGGCCAAGGCCATCCTTCTCCATACGAGCATGGAGCGTTTCATTTTCGATGAAGATATCGCCCCAAAGATTTGCTGCGGTTCCTTGGTTGCCTTTAGGTAAGTCGAAAACTTCCTTGGTTGCAGGTTCAAGCAGGGAGCGCCAAACGAGGGCGGGGTTCACGGCCATTGTCACTTCAACGATGATTTCGTTTTCGTTTAGACCGGTGCCGGTTTGCCATGAGTCGTCGCCCATATCAGCAAGGAACGGTAGACAGACGTCTTGGATAGATAGGCTGGTCATCGGATCAGCGTTGGTCAGTGCGTTGAATGCCTCACGCATACGTCCGCGATCTGCTCCACGCGCTCCGGTAATGTTTCGTAGCTTGTCAATCGATGTTGGTACGATGAAACGGATGTCGGTGTAGTAGACCATCGGGTTGTCGTCCTTTGAAGCAAAGACGTGCGAATAAGGTGCTGAATCTGCAGTTTCTCCAAGGTCGGAAAGCGGGTAAACGGTCTTCAGAGCATTGGTTGCAATCGATTGAACACAGCGACGCATCAAGCGGTCAGGTGCTGCAGAAATATCGTTGAAGGTTTGGATGTACTCATCCATACTCATGACATCGTAGCCTCGAACGGAAAGAATCGAGTGGACGTTTGGTCCAACTTGCTTCTTTTCACCATCATGGAAGTCGGCTTGACTGATCCATCGAGATCCTTGAGCGACATCGCTCGCAGCTACAAGGTCTGCATACGCCTTGAATCGGCGAGTGACTCTGTTCATGAAGTCGGCCTGGTCCAGTTTGGTGAACACTGTTGATTCGTAATTCGATTTGAGGGCGTGGTCTGCGACTTGGCTTGCGTTAACACAGGTCAACAAGTTGCCCTGGTCGCGTGGATATACGAGAAGACGGCGTCGCTTTGCTCCGCCACCGAGTCCGCCAATCCATGGGTCGGTCAACATGTATCCAAAGGATGCACAGACCTCAAACAAACGAGCGTACTTGTCCTCGTCACTTGCACTCGCAATCCATTCGTCCAATCCAGGTTCGATGCAGTGGAATTCCAAAGGCACCATTTCGGAACCTGCGCCGAACATTTGGCGAACCGTGGAGGAGCTCATCATGCCCATCAAACTGTAAAGAGAAGTCTTTCCAGTGGTCATGAAAACATCCGTAATTCCTTCTTCACCGAATGAGAGTCGGCGGTCTGGAAGATTGACAAGTAGATTGAATGCGGTTGGTGATTCACGGTTACCGTTGACTGCTGGCCAAATCCAAGTTCCAGGCCGGGTCATGATGTAACCGCTGGCATCTTTTCCGAAACCGGCAGGGGAATAGCGGGTCCATCCAAGTCTGTTGTTGAACGATACGCCACGATGCATCAATGAAGGATAGTAGCATTGATCCAATGGGTCGGAGTCTGGAACTACGCCTCGGTGACCTAAGCCCCAAAGAATCGTTTCCCATTCTGCTTCTTCGCCTTCTTTGGCTCCGAGGAATGGGTGGTCAACGCCGGGCCCGTCTCCAGTAAGGAAAGAGCCGCCCATGCGTTCTTCATCGCCAGTTGAGCAAAAGAAGAGGGTTTGAGTTGTTGACAGTTGCTTAGGAGTCCACATGTTGGCATTGATGATTGTCTTCTGTTTGAGAAACTCCGAAACGTTTGATATTCGACGCTCGAACTTGAACCGTTCTGCTTCAATCCATGTTGAGCCAAGAATGAGGTTCGTGTTAAGCAAACGCGCTCTTGCAGGCCCGATATATCGGACACGAGGGTCTGATTTGGTTGTGTCTGAATGTGGAAGTTCTTCCCATGGACCTCTTCGAGGGACATACTTGAGGAATTCTACATGGTCGAATTCATCGACTTGAGCCTTTGAGACTGCTTCCTCGACGATGTCCATCAAACGAACATAAGTTTCGCTTGGTCGCATCTGCTTTGTTTCTACGTACGCTTTGTTTGATACTGATCGATGTTCCCACATTTTATTCACCTTAGAATTTCTTTCGATGTTCGTCTTCTTCTGTCGACAGTGCTGGAGTGTCGACGGTCTCTGAACCAGATTGCTCTGTAGCTTCGAGTGTTTCTGTTTCTGTTGCCGCTGCTGCTGCTTCTGCTGCTTCGGCTTCTTCTGCTGCTGCTGCTTCTTCTTCTGCTTCTGCAACCATTTCGACTGCGAGCCTCTCAGCAGATTCTTGAATCTCATCTTCCTTCACTGCAGAGATAATCAAAGCCGCTGTTGCTTGCATCGATGCGTCAACATACGGTGCTGCCCTGTAGAAGTATTGAATCATGCTTCCGACTGTGCCGAAAATTGCGCCTAAGCCAATGACCCAGCCGTTGTTGATGTTCTGTGTGCTGTCATCGCTGTTGAATAATTCTGATGCAGGGATTCCGGTTTCCGGAGGCCACCATGTGGCACCTGATGCATTTGTTAGAACTTCGATCGTTGCCCAGACTGCGTAAACAATCATAAGAATTGAAATCCAGTTCACCATAGCACGGTTTTCTAAAAGGAACTTAATCAGCGCCCTTTGGTCGCCTGATGTCGACTTATTACCATCGGTCATAGTAATCCTAAACCACATCCACTTAAAAAAAAGACCCATTAGAAAACGGGTATAGGTGCTTTCTAGAAGCGTTTACTACCTGCGGTTTTTCTTCGGTTTATTCTTACGGCCCTTGTTGCCGCGATTACTGTACTCCCATGCTCGGCTATCTCGGCTGCGTTGGTCTGAAACATCTTGCCATTGTTTATTTTTGGGCATGGAAAGTGACTCGGGCATTTCATCGAACGACTCAATGTTTAGTTGCATTCCCCCGAGTTCGTCTTGAAGTTGACGAACGTTTTCGCCCCCTTTGCCAATCAAAGTTGAAATCATATTTTGGGGCGCGTAAATTGTCGCACTTGATTCTCCCTTGAATTGAACTTGACATTGAACGCCAACCCATTGTTGAATGATGTGGGTCAATTGGTCTCTAGCGAGCATCTTTACTGGGGAAAGTGCGCCTGTTTTCCGACCTTCAACTGGGACAACTGCAATTTCGGAACCAAAAGCAAACATTTCGTGGGTGATTTTTCCACTTGGAAACTCGACCACTTCGATAACCGGGCGTGCGAGCTCTTCCTGCATCCCAGTTGGAGGCTTGACCGTCATTCGAAGTTCGAGAACCTGTTGAATCTGACCCGATTCAACGTGGATGATGGTGTCAAGAACTTGACTCACAAGGCCAAGTTCAACCTTTCCAATCAATCTTTGAATTGCTTCAAGAGCAGAGTTCGCGTGCGTTACGCCAAGTAAACCAACACCTGCAAGGCGGACATCTGCAAAAATTTCGAAATCTCTTGCTCTTCGCACTTCGTCAAAAATAACAAAGTCTGGGCGGACGAGGAAAATGATTTCAGCGGTCTTCTCAAGATCGCCTTCCAACGGCGCATACTGGGTAATTCGGTCTGCTAATTGCAAATCTCTTGGCGCCTCCATCGTTTTGACCATCGCTCCGACGTCCGTGTCGAGGTACTCCGCTATTGCTTGTGCCAAAGTGGTTTTTCCAGAACCCGGGCGGCCGCAAATAAATACCCCTCTGTGGTGGTCAGCAAGCCGGTCAATAAGCCGAGCATCGAGTTCGTAATCATCCAAGGAAAGTTTGGCGACAGGACGAACGATTGTGATCTCTCGAGCGTCCGCAAAAGGAGGCCATGCGCAAGAAATTCGCAAATCACCCAACTGGATAACTTGGCAGCCTTTGCGGTCTATTTCCAAAAAACAATCGCTGCGACCACGGTTCTCTTGAATCAATTCAACCAATTCTTCTTGGAAGGCCTCAAGTCGTAATGTGTCCCAATTTTGATCGGATTCAACTTCGACGAGTCTGAGCTCTCCAATTGAGCCCTGTTTGACCCTCGGAGGGCAATCCGCCTTGAGAAAAACCGTGTGGACCTGGTCCATAAGCAGGTCTTCCAGTGCTTGAGGTAACGTGGGGTGGTCTCCAAACTTCGCCATTGCAATCAGACATGGTCGAAGAGGGGGGCCTTTCACCCTTCGCCTCAAAATCGCACTTCATTCAGTTGTTCTTTGGTTGAATGAGAGCGCCGGTCCACCAAAAAGAGCCAATGAAACACAGTGAAAGGGCGTAAGAGCCAACGGTCGGGAAATCGAAAACGCGAATACATATCTCAGCAAATACAGCGATTGATGCAACGAAGCTAAACATGACCAAGACGCCTTCTGCATTCATGCTCAGAGTGCTGAATGTGAGGTCTTTTTCCGAGAGCCCCCAAACCACGGCCACTAAAGACGAAAGTCCGATGAACGTCATTGCTGCATCCATGGCGCTGTCTTGCAAAAACCAAGTCAAAGCAGCAACAACAAAACTACCGAGGAACATGCGTTGAACGGCGGCGAAAGAAAGGCCCATGGATTCGGCGAAGCGTCAATGATTCTTGAAGACTCGTAAGAACGGGGTTCAGTTATCTACGTATTTTTCACACCAACTTTCAGCGCGAAGCATGGTAATTCGAAGTATCTCAGCAGTTTGCAAGTGGGTTTGAGAATGCGAAATCGATTGCTCGGATTGAGACAAAATCTGTTCATATTGAAACTGGAGCGGCGGTTTAATGTCCGTCATTGAGACAGGTTTGAATCCGTCTCCAAGCGAACCGATTTCAAGTGAATTGGCACGCCTAAAGTCAAGGCGCAAGCAATTCTTCGAGCCTTCAACTGTAATCAATGAGCGATCGTTTTGCCCCCATCCAACCTTGATCTCAACGGTCACGTCACCAGCGTTGCCAGGTCGGGAATACTGTATGTTAAGGCTGCATTCATCAGCATTGGCAAGATGCGTTGGTTTTTGCTGATTTAGGACGGTGATGTTGTTGAAAAAAGGCTTGGGCGGAACTCCTGCAAAGAACGGCACAGTGTCAAGAGCGTGTGATGCAAGTCCATCAATGACGTTGGTAAGTGGGGATTTATTTCGGGAAGAATACTTGACGTATCGTATTGACTTCAACAATCCAATCTGCCCTTGTTCAATAATCTCTTTCGCAGCAAGAATGCCTGAATGATAGCGCAACAGATACCCGGAGTGAAGTGTTCCGTTGCTGATGTCAGCTTGCTGGATGAGTTCTTTGACGCCTTCTGGAGAGGTTGCTAGGGGTTTTTCGATGAGAACATTGAGGCCTCTCGACAATATGGCTTTACCCAAGGAGACGTGCGTTGTGTTCGGAGTAACCAGTGCAATGAGGTCGAAAGAAACTGAGTCGCACATTTCAGTCCATGCAGTAAAACAACCGTCAAGGCCATCAGGTAATTCCTTGAGGCGTTTTGCATCAATGTCACACGCGTAAACTTCATCGACAAAGCCTGAATCCTTGAGTTTCAGCAGCGTTCGGATGTGGGCAAGGCCCCACCGGCCGCAACCAACGACGCCAACGGTGTAGGTCATGGAAAATCCTCAGCGGTAGAAAGTTGGCTTGAATGGGCGTCCTGCGGCTTCCGAGAGGTGCGGGGTGTTGAACTGCAATTGGCCCATGTTGAGAACAACTTGTCCTTGAATATCAATCAACCGTTGACATGAATTGTATCGCGCTTAATTTGGATTGCTGCCAGAGGATTCAGTGGTTTCGGTTGATTGCCCTTCGCCGCCTTCGCTTGTGGTTTCGGATTCGTCTTCCTCTTCTGTGGAATCAGTGGAAGTGGATTCGTCGTAGGTGTAGTACGATTGGTATGGATTCGTGTAAGCCAGTTCGACGCTAGCGGATTGTTCCATTGTGGTGAGGTTCGTGGAAGTTATGCCTGAAGACGAAAGCGCATACACATAATCTCCCATGAAAATCGAACGGCGGATGTTGAATTCATTCCACCAGTTCGTATTATCACCGCGGTCATAAAGGTCAGAATGGTCTACTGTACCATGAATCGAGAGATTGCCTGTGTCTTCAGATACATTCACTAAAATCAATTTTGAAACATACTGATAACTCCAATGATAGCCCCCGTTTACATCCGTCCAACTGTTGTATCTGTACGTTGAAAGTGGAATGGCGAGCAGGTCCTTTGGAGCCCAATATTGGAAGGCTTTGTGCTCATACGATGCCTCGGAATACGACCAAACCCAAGCGTTGTCGGACGGGTCTGTGACGGGGGTAAGCGTGAGTGTATCATCAACAGCAGGTGCCGTTGGGTCACTGATGTTGAACAGAGAAAGTCGAGTACTGGACCAGTCAAGGCCGGTTCCATCTTCTCCGGGGCCCATTCCAATCGTGAGTAAATGATCTCGAGAGAGTGGATGAATGTAGGTCGAAACACCCGGAATCTCAAGTTCGCCGAGAATTGTTGGATTCGTCTCATCCGACATATCGATGACCCAAAGTGGATCAATTTGTTGGAAGGTCACCAAGTAGCACCGATCGCCATCAAAACGAGCGCTCCAAATACGTTCTTCTGGTGCAATGTTGTCAACTCTGCCAACTTCGACAAGTGCCTGTTGGCCCGATACTTCGTCAACGTTGTGAGTAAAAGTCACGACGCTGGAACTCATTGGTTCGGGATTTTCCATCCACCATCGCGCCCACTGACCTGATGTTGTTGCGACGCGAACAACCCCTTCATACTCGGAGACTGAAAATTGGTTGAGTACGGTCCCGTTTACGCGACCTGAACCCGTGTAAACAGTATCTCCTGACTGAGAAATGTCGAAACTATGAATATTGGTTGCTTCCAACATTCCGTCGTTGCCCCAGAACCACCACCAATCCCAAGCATTTTCAGTAAGAATAAGTACATCTTGAGAAGCGTAAACCATCGGATAATTTCCAACGATATGATCCGCTTGGAAATCGAGAGTTTCTGTTGATAAATCAAAGGTAAAAATGCTGTTAAATCCGCGATTAAACCCGTCTTCGGGTGCAACAAAATCAGCACACTCGCCGTCACTCATGGTGTGGGTGATGAGTGTACCGTTCAACCGCTCATACACCTTGGGGAGGAGGTCTTCAAGCGCCATTGAATCGAGCGCTTCGGCGTTGTCCAGCATGGTTTTGTAGGCCACTTTCTCTCGGATTTCACGACGGATTGGGTCTTCGTATTCAAGGTCCCAATATCCGGACGGTAAATCCAACCAGCTGCTCATTCCTGGAATATCGAGCCAGGTGTGTGTTACGGTCCGAACCGTGGCGTTCACTTCACGAGCCGTCATGTAATATCCTTCAAGGTACAATTCCTTGCCTTCATCAGGCAATGAACGGTTCGTAATATCGAGTACTGTGAATTTGGTGAGGGAGGTTGTTCTCCAAGAGCCATACCCGTCATCCCATCCCATCGCTTGGGAAAGGGCATCCGTGTCCGGAATGTTCCATGTCGAGACAGTCGAAATAACGACCAGTCTGTCGGCGTCAAGCATCATTGCCTGCGGTTGCCCTTCGATCGGTGTTGTCGAAAGGTGGGTTAATTCACCAAATTCTGGGACACCAAAAATTTCGAGATTTTTACCGTTCAAAAAATAGATATAATAGCCATCCGTTTTTACGAAGTCTGCCTCATCAACGCCTTGCTCTTGGTTGTTCGTACCAGAATAATCGGTGCCTTCTACTCGGCGAGCCTTGGGGGCTTGATTCCCGCCACCGTCTGAGGATTCAGCCATGGCCATATCATCTTCCATCCATATGCCGCCGCCATAGTAGTATTCTTCTTCGACGGCTTGCAGAAGTTGGACCCTGTATTCTTCTGCGATTGATGATTTTATTGAACGTTCCAAATCCTCGCAGTTGTCATAAAGTGAAAGTTCAGGGCTCGCTGCAGTTCTTTGAACGACCGTGGACCAATCATTCGGCAGCGTCACATCGGGCACTTCGACCTCTGAATCGGAATTAACCATCCCCAAACATCCAGAAAATAAAAACAGGGCAACGAGGCAGATTGCGATTGATTTATGTGCTTTCATGAAAGTTCTACAGTACGCTTGGCTATGAAGGAATTGGTAAACTGGTTTTACATTAAGCGGTGTTTCGTTGAACGATAATCTCTTCACCGTTCGTTGTCAATATCCAAGGAGATCGTCTTTTCGGTAGAACCTTCTCGATGAACGATTCTTCGCTTAAAGATTTGATATGGTACGACAGGAGTTGACGAGACAATTGGAGTTGCTCAGCAATTTGAGCGTTCGAAAGTCCGAGTTGTCCAGCTCGTGAAAGTGTTTCCAATATGGCGAGCCGGGTGCCAATGACTGGGTGCGCTACCGCTGCTCTTTGCTCGGTAGAAAGGTGGGCAGCAGCGTATCGCCTGAGTTTACCGTCGCGCCAAGATATAATTTCGTTTTGTGTTTCTAACATTTGCAGATGATATGCAGTTACTCCATTCGCGAGTTGAAGGCCATCGCGTAACGCAGAAAAATGAATACCAGCGTTCCCTTCAATAAAACCTAGAATTCTGCCTTTATTGAGTTCGTCGTTCCTTGATTTTTTACTCAAGAGTGGTGTAAATAAAGCCATCAATACGGCGATTTTTAGAACTTCAAAAACTCCAGACCCAAGGAATAAGACTGCGAGAATCCCCCCTCCTAAGCCAATGAAAGAGTTTGACTCATTTCCACTGCCGTCTTGTTCTGCATCCTCACTGTACTTTGGCTCAAAATCATCCCCGGATGTAGATTCTGTTGCATCGTCGAAACTTTCCGGGGAAGAGGTCGCTCCCTCGTCGTTTGAATCAGTGGTTGAAGTGGATTGACTATCTACTGATATACCAAATATCAACGAGGTAATGGCTGCAATGAGTAAGAAACGTACAACCCAACTCCCGTTCATACACTTGCATAAACCATTAGGTCTTCAAGAACTTGGTTCATTGATTTGACAAAAAATGATTCATTCGACATTCGGTGAGACTAAGACCGGCGGGGCATTGGCATATACGACGGTCGAAAGGTGATTATGTGGGAGAACATTTGGAGATTGAGCGGCGATTCTTTTTGCACGAAGGTGCCGCTCAGACATGGAAACAGGATTCTATCGGTTCTAAAATACGCCAATGCTATTTAGACAGCCCGAACATCTCATTGAGAGGGTCTGATCTCTTCTATAAAAACCAGAAAATGTTAAGCAGCATCACTCCTGAACAGGAAAATATATTCAACTCAACCGATGAATGGACTTCAAGAATTCGATTTCAGGAGGAATGTACAACGCTTACATTGAAAGGAAAGAGGACTCACTCTTCGGCCATAGAACTTGAATGGACGATTGATGATGTTGTCGCATCCCACATTGTCGAACAGATGGAGTGTCCAACTGTAATGAAAACCAGACATGTGTGGACGGGGGTTGACGGTCTCGTGTGGGAAATCGATGAATTTGAGGGCGATTTACTCGGACTCACGATAGCGGAAGTGGAACTGCCAAGCGAAAATTCCCCAGTGGCCATTCCTTCTTGGGTTGGTGAAGAAATTACTGGCCGCCACCAATGGTCGAACTCAAGCCTTGCTCGTAATGGCTGGCCGTGAATCACTGGTATTCCAGTAATGCATCAATGATGTGCTGTTGCTCACCCGCAGTCAATTCATGCATGATTGGTATAGCGACCAGTGAGGCAGCGGCTCGTTCAGTGTTTTGAAAATCGCTGTTGAATTGGTGATGAGCACTGTACACTTGTTGTCGATGGCAAGGGACTGTGTAGTAGCGTCGTGCATCGATACCTCGCTCATCCAAATGTGCAATCAGATGAGTTGGATTTTCTGTTTCGATGCAGTATTGATGCCATGCGTGTTGGGAATTAGGACGAGTTTTTGGAGCGTTGATCAGCGGGTGGGTTGCCAGCGCTGCAGTGTATTTCTCAGCGTTTTTTCGCCGTCTGCCAACCCATTGTTCAAGGTGAGAAAGTTGCAAGCGCCCAATTGCAGCTGATACTTCCGACATCCGAAGATTGCTTCCGAGTTGAATGGCTTCAAGATCTGGACTTCTACCGTGATTGGTGATGCCAACTATTCGGTCTTGAAATTGAGTTTGTGTCGTCGTGAGCATCCCCCCTTCCCCTCCTACGGCCATGTTTTTCGAAGGGAAAAAGGAGAAGCAGCCAATATCGCCCATCGCCCCCGCTGTATGAGAGTTTCCATCCGCATATGTTTGGGTGGCACCATGCGCCTGCGCTGCATCTTCAATCAGTACGAGGTTTTCTTTTTTACACAAATCAATAAGTTCTGAAGCGTAAACTTGTCCAAACAAATGAACACCTATGACGGCTTTTGTCTTCGGAGTTATCGCTTGCCGGACTTGCTCAACATCGAGGCAGTAGTAATCTGGCTCTATATCGACGAAAACAGGCGTTGCACCAACCAATAAAACGCATGTTGTGGATGAAATAAATGTGAAAGAGGGAACTATTACTTCGTCGCCTGGCCCAATCTCGGCGATTCGTAGCGCTGCCCACAATGCAGATGAACCATTTTGACACGGCGTTGCAGATAATGCGCCGCAGTGTTCTGCAAACTCTTCCCCAAATGCTGAACCTTGGGCTCCTTTGACCCATTGCTTCGAATCAAGCGTCGCCAACGCTGCTGAACGCATTTCACTGTTCCAAGTAGGGCGGGCCATCGGGATGCGCTCCATACTTCGGCGAATCCGCCGACCCCCTTGAGTCTGCTTCTCAATCGTTACAAGTAGCGCGCCCTTCAAGACCTGCAACCGGTTTGCCCCTCTCATGGTGTCTGAGAACAACGAGTTCGATGAAGGCCCCGAATCTTCGGAAGAGCGCAGTTTAGCTGAGTTGGTTGGAGATATTCTTTCTCCGGACGCCATCGAAGACGTCGAGATTTCTGAGCCTATTCAACCTCGCAAAAAAAGATTCAAGCCCCGGGGCATGTACTTGGGTAACCGAAGAGACACCGGAGAGCCAATCGACATCAAACCGATGGTGCTTGCACGTCACGCCGCCATGCTCGGTTCCACCGGTTCAGGAAAAACAGTGATGGCGAAAGCACTCATCGAAGAGGCGGCTTTGGCGAAGATACCATCGCTCATTATTGACCCTCAAGGGGATTTGGCTCGACTCGCACTTGGTATTGAACCCAGTGAACTTGAAGAACAAGACGGGGATGTGGCCCGTGCAAAAAAATTACTCGACATGTGTGAAGTGAGAATTTGGACGCCGTTGAGAAGTAAAGGGCTACCGCTCTGTATTGATCCGTTTCGAGCACCGCCTGCAGACCTTGATGCTGAAGAAGCAATTACTGCGTGGGACATGGTTGCTGCTGGATTCACCAGCCTAGCAGGCTACGATGTTGAGAAAGCAATCGGGAAAGTTGTCAAGCCCTTCCTGTACGAAATTCTCGTCGAAGGAACGAAACACGGACTGAATGTTGGAGATTTCCAAGCATTGGCTCGAGTAGTTCGTGAACCAAATCAAGAGTTTACTCGTCAACTGTACCCCGAATGTTTCTACGAAGTCGAAGAAGGCGAGGATAAGCCCGATGTCCCTACATGGGATGAAGTGATGATGGAACATCGACTTACGGATTTTGAAGAACGGTTGCCAAAGACGACTCGTAATGATCTAGCAAGAAGATTATCTGCATATTCATCTGGAGTAAATCAGTTGCTTTTCTCCAACGGCGTACCCATCGATATCGATGCGTTTGTTGAGCCAGCGATTCCTGGAAAAATTCCACTTAATATCGTCTATCTGAATACCATTCAAGATGAGGCTCAAAAGCAGTATTTCGTACAGGAACTGTCCCGGGAATTGTACGATTGGATGTTAACACAACAGCCCGCAGACGGTGAAATCAAGTTGTTGTTTTTCATGGACGAGGTTGCCCCCTACCTGCCACCTCATCCACGCAATCCTCCGGCGAAAGATTTGATTAAATTGATTTTCAAACAGGCACGGAAATACGGGGTTGCATGTGTTTTAGCAACTCAAAACGTCAGCGATGTGGATTACAAAATCCTTGCACAAGCGAATACCACATTCATTGGAAGATTTACACAACCGCAGGATGTAGAAAAAGTTCGTCACTTGCTCAAAGAAAGTGGAGGCGATCAAGATTTAGTCGCTCAACTTCCTACACTTGGCCCCGGCCAATTCCAAATGGTTGCACCAGATGTTGACCCTGCACCGGTTCCAATACAGTGCAGATGGCTCTATACCGACCACGGGGCGCCTTTGAATGAAGACCAAGTTGAGGATATTATTTCGGATGAAATACGTGCTTGGGCAAAAACTAGGTCGTCTGGGAATACAAAAAACCGCGGTGCTGGAGCTGCGCATGCTGCAAGTCGAGGTTCATCTTGGAACGCCAAAGGGATTGAGGATGAATGGGCGATTGGTAAGGCAGAAAGTATTGTTGAAAACGCTCGAATCAAAGCCGTCGGTGGCATGACTGCCGCTGCGCACGGCCTCATCGATGACTCTGCGTTTGAAATCCGTCTCATGGGTGGATTTGCAGTATTAAAAGACGGGCGAGATCCGTTGTATACCATGCAAGCAGCAGCGAATATGGCTTCAGTGGTCGTCCTTGCATGGACCATGGTCGCCTTGATGTTTGCTTGGCGGGACGGCGGAATTGACTGGTGGTGGTTGTTGCTCAGCATGGGGCTTTCCGGCGTAACCGGCCTTGTCATTACGCTGGAAACTCTCTTATCCCATGATGCTGAACTGCTGCACCGCCTCACACGATTTGCACGTACATTTCAAATCGTACTGATTGGATGGTTGTGGGGTTTGCTGGTGTGGAGTGCTTTCGGCTCCCTCGATTTGCGCGGCGCAGAGCCTTTGCTCGAAATTGTCGTCGTATGGGTTTCCACATTCACTCTCATCGAGGTCGCACACAGATTCAGACTCGGACGCATACGATGGAACGGCGGCTCAGCATTGGATAAACTGAAGGGGATGACTGCTGTTCTTACTGAGGTGGAAGTTACAGAAATGAAGGCCAATTCGTCGCAGATCATGTCTGGGGTTCGATGGGGTTTACACGGCATTACGATGCTTTGGTTGTGCATGCTGCTGATCCTAGGGCAAGGGACAATTCCTGCCGATACAGCGGAACAATGGGGCCGCCCTACGCTATGGCTCGCCTCACTGTATGCACTGATGTTCGGCAGTGAAACATGGTTGCGAATGCGTGGACGGATGCCCCAACAGTAGTTTTGCAAGTCCAGCTTTTCAGGCCATACTGTTCATGTTAGAGGCATTGCTTGTACGAGCGATTCTCTAAACCGGATGCCGTAATCACTCCTCACTTGCTTTGGGTTAAGTCGCGGAATTGATATACGCGCGTTCTAACGGTCGGTTGAAGCAGGGGTTGCCAAGCTTGGTCAACGGCGCTGGGATGAGGTCCCAGTCTCTATGAGTTCGCAGGTTCGAATCCTGCCCTCTGCACCATTCAAATCGATGTTGAACTCGGTTTACCGCTGAATAAAACGAAATTTCATCGGAAAAAAGTACCCAACATTAAACCATTAAGCCGCATAGGACGGTTTGGTGAACAGATGACGAACGTGTGGAAATATTCCCTCCCTTTACTGATTGTCGCAATACTCAGCGCAAGCGTGTTTACTCCTGGAGCAAATGCTGGAGTCACGTATCCTGCTGATTCAAACTCCTATATTGTCGATGATGTCGATGTGCTCAGCCTTGACGAGAAACGCGACATTGACCAAGTATCCGAGGACCTCGAATACGCGACCGATACTGTGCTTGTTGTCGTAACAATAAATTCTACCGCAGATTACACAACTGGGAACGATACAAACATGTCGCTCGGCGACTACGCTGTTGGCTTGTTCAATGAATGGAGAATAGGTGACCAAGATTACCGTGACGGTTTGCTACTGGTTATTGCGACCAACCAGTCTGGAGATGGTTATGACTGGGCCTATACTGGTGGTGATCACTGGTTGGAGTATTGGTATGTTCTCGAAGAGTGGGAAGAAGATTTGCCGGATACTGTATTCACAGATCTCAATAATTCCAATTGGTCCAACGCAATAATGCCAATGGTCACTTCTCTATCTGACGACGTCGATGAGTTCTGGTTTGAAAATCCGGGTATTGAGCCGTTTGGAAACACGAATGATGACCCGTTTAACGAGGACTGGTACAATCCACCGCGCCTCAATGGCGAGGAGGGGGACATGCAATCCTCGGATCTCGGAGATAGTCTCATTAGCATAGTGTCTTGCCTTGGATGCCTCGGAGTTTTCGGCGCTATTGGATTTTTCATATTCCGAGGTGCAAGCAGTGGTTCGTCTGGAGTGAGTATGCAGCGAAACCACGGAAACAATGTTTGGTGGAGGAACAACAACGAGTATTATCCAGGTGGCCAAGGCGGCTATCAGCAAAACAACTACTACATGGGCAACGATAGCAACAATTCGAACAGTCCACCTCCAAGCAGACAGAGTAATTCAAGCCGTGGCGGTGGTTCAAGCCGTGGTGGCGGTTCAAGCCGTGGTGGCGGTTCAAGCCGTGGCGGTGGTTCAAGCCGTGGCGGTGGTTCAAGCCGTGGCGGTGGTT
>ERZ767114.179-NODE-179-length-43547-cov-4.376144_pt1 | contig 43547 bp, 40 predicted proteins | sample MGYA00374952_ERZ767114 | MGnify/ENA primary metagenome ERZ767114 (study PRJEB28939, sample SAMN06267156) | marine metagenome | isolation source: Columbia River Estuary | place: USA:Columbia River Estuary, USA | collected 2012-05-05 ... | reverse complement strand
GAGAATACTGCACCAATAACGAATGCAACAACGATGAACCAGTGTGTGGTTTCAACGATAGAAGAAACAATTCCTAGAAGGGCACCTGCCACTACTACGAAGATTGCCAAAATGCGGTACTCCGCATTTAAGAATGCCAAAGCGCCTTCTTTAATGTAGGCTGCCAACTTTGTCATTTTTTCTGAGCCTGAATCTTGTTTTACAACCCAATTGCGTAAAACGAACATATAGATTAGACCAACGATACCAAATACGGGTACCAATAAAAGCATGTTTTCCATTTTATTATGGTTTGATTTAAATAATCAGCCCCTTCCGTGTTACGGAAAGGGCTGCAAATATAAGTCTTAGAGTCGTTCGTTCGAACCTCTGATTAAATCCTATTATTTATTTGACGTACATCACAGATTTCACGGCATCAACAACCTGTCCAACTTGCGGTAAGAAAGCCTCAAGTAAGGTTGGTGAATACGGTGCAGGCGTGTCCGTTGTCGTCAGACGTTTTACGGGAGCATCGAGGTAATCGAATGCCTCTGATTGTACCTTGTAGGTAATCTCCGTCGCAATGGAGCCCAAAGGCCATGCTTCTTCAAGACAAACGAGGCGGTTCGTTTTCTTTACACTCTCTATAACGCTATCGTAGTCGATAGGACGGACTGTACGTAAGTCGATGATCTCACAAGAAATACCTTCCTTGGCAAGAATATCAGCTGCTTCGTAGGCCACTTTGATGATTTTACCGAAGCTAACAATAGTCACATCTGTTCCCTTGCGCTTGATATCTGCCACACCGATTGGTAGGATGTATTCTCCTTCCGGCACCTCACCTTTGTCTCCATACATCTGCTCACTCTCCATGAAAATGACAGGATCATTATCTCTAATGGCACTTTTCAAAAGACCTTTACAATCGTAAGGGTTCGAAGGAACCACCACTTTCAAGCCTGGACAGTTCGCGTACCAACTTTCAAATGCTTGAGAGTGTGTCGCTGCCAATTGACCCGCGGAAGCGGTAGGACCACGGAAAACGATCGGGACATTGATCTGACCGCCCGACATCTGCTTCATTTTCGCAGCGTTGTTAATGATCTGATCGATCGCAACCATCGAAAAGTTGAAGGTCATGAATTCCACGATAGGACGCAATCCGTTCATTGCTGCACCCACCGAAATTCCGGCAAAACCTAATTCTGCAATAGGAGTATCTAAAACACGCTTTGGACCAAATTCGTCCAACATGCCTTTAGATGCTTTGTAAGCACCGTTGTACTCCGCAACCTCTTCGCCCATCAAAAAGATGTTTTCATCACGGCGCATTTCTTCGGTCATGGCCTCACAAACGGCCTCTCTAAACTGAATTGTCTTCATAAATCTTGATGTAATAGGCGGCAAATATAAGGTGCAAAGAGGACCTAGCGCACCCTTTCCTGCGTTCGAAATTCAATTTTTTGTGGGTTCCTTGCGCATTCCTTAAAAATTGTGCCGATTCTTGAAAAACTAATGGGCTTTTCCTGCTTCCGATTAGAGAAAAGATAAATCCGTAAATCGGACCACTTTTCTTTGGAATTATTATGCATGCATAGTAAATTTAGGGTCAAATAATTAAGGATATCTTATATGAACCTATTAGTTTGTATTAGCCACGTGCCCGATACCACTGCGAAAATCAACTTCGACGCGGCGGGAACAGCACTAGATGCCACCGGGGTCCAATTCGTCATTAATCCATACGATGAATTCAGCTTGACCAAAGCTTTGCACCTTAAGGAAGCCCACGGCGGCACCATCACCGTACTCAATGTCGGTGGACCAGAAACTGAACCAACCCTTAGAAAAGCACTTGCCATTGGTGCCGATCAAGCCATACGTATTAACGCCACCCCTACGGACGCTATCACAGTAGCCAAAGAACTCAAGAACCACATTGCGGCGAATGCGTATGATTTAATTTTATGCGGGCAAGAAAGTATTGACTACAACGGACAACAGGTACCTGCAATGCTCGCAGCGTTGTTGAGCCTACCGTTTGTCAATGCATGCGTCGATCTCGCGATTGACGGCTCTGCAGCCACGGCAACCGGCGAGATTGACGGTGGACATTCGACGTACGCCGGTGCCCTACCAATGGTTATTGGTGGTAAAAAAGGACTGGTAGAAGAAAAAGACCTCCGAATCCCTAACATGCGCGGTATTATGACGGCCCGATCAAAGCCATTACAAGTTTTGGAAGCCACGGAAAATGACGCAGCGACACGAGCGGCGAAGTTTGTGAAGCCTGCGGCTAAATCTGCAGTAAAATTGGTCGACAGTGTTGACGAATTGGTCCATTTATTACACAACGAGGCGAAAGCCATTTAATTCCAAGTCTTATGTCAATTATTGTATTTGTAGAAGATTGGAATAACCAATTCAAAAAAGCTTCATTCGAAGCCGTTTCGTATGCGAAATCTTGGGCTGAACTAGCAGGGACTACCGTTACTGCAGTTACTAGCAGCGGTGCCGCAGATCCGGCGGCTTTAGCTGCCTTCGGTGCTGACAGAATTTTGACTACCACACTTGCTGCAACCCCCTTCGGAATGGCACAGCAATTAGCGACTATAACGAACGGTTCTGCAGGTATGGTTATCGCAGGAACGAGTCTAGGCCGTTCTATTGCTCCAGCATTAGCTGCACTAAGCGGTGGTGCTTTGAGTACCAACACAACAGACACGCCGAGCAGCGTTTCCCCAGTAACTGTTGAGCGTGGAGCATTCAGTTCAAAAGGCATTGAAACTATCGAACTCATAGGCGGCCTTCCCATGGTTTCCTTTGTACCCAACAGTGTAGGCATTCAAGAACGCGCAGGAGAAGGCCTTGTTGAGAATTTAGATGCTACTGGTACCGATTTACTAAGGATAACAGAGCAATCAATAGCCTCCGGTAAAGTTGCCCTACCCGAAGCTGAGGTAGTTGTAAGCGCTGGTCGAGGTCTAAAGGGACCCGAACATTGGGGCATGATTGAGGAGCTCGCTTCGGTTCTTGGAGCAGCAACAGCATGTTCAAAACCAGTAAGCGATATCGGTTGGAGGCCTCACAGTGAACACGTGGGTCAAACCGGCATCCAAGTCAACCCTAATCTGTATATTGCGATAGGAATTTCTGGCGCCATCCAGCACCTTGCTGGGGTCAGTGCATCAAAAACCATTGTCGTAGTAAATACAGACGCTGAAGCCCCGTTTTTCAAGGCTGCAGATTACGGCATTGTAGGTGATGCATTCGAAGTCGTTCCCCAGTTGGTGAACGCGATGCGCGCCTTCAAGGCCGGACAATAAATGCAACACATAGAACTCACTGTTAAGGGATTATCCTACAGTCAAGGTAAATCAGGAGCTTACGCACTCATTCTAGCCGAAACCGGCGAAGGAGGCCGTAAGCTTCCTGTCGTTATAGGTGGCGCTGAAGCCCAAAGTATCGCTGTAGCCATGGAGAAGTCTGTAGCACCGCCGCGGCCGCTTACCCACGATACTTGGAAGAACATGCTTAATGAATTGGGTGTAACCTTAGAGAAAATAGTCATCCACAGATTAGTGAATGGTGTTTTCTACGCGAGTTTATATACCATAGATGCAGCCGGTACGCCGCACGTTTTTGATTCTCGTCCTTCAGACGCTGTGGCTTTAGCCGTGCGCTTTGAATGTCCCATTTTCGCCACGCCTGAAATTATGGAACATGCGGGTATCACTGAAAAGGAGGAAACGAAAGCAGATGCCGGCACTATAGAGGAAGAACATGATATCGACCATCCAGAAGTTTCACAAGAAGAATCACGAGAAGAATTAGAACTACTGCTTTCCGAAGCAGTGGAAAACGAAGATTACGAATTAGCCGCACGTTTGCGCGATAAGTTGGACAAGCTATGATGATCCTTAGAAGTTTATTGGGAATCGCGGTACTTACCGCCGTTTTATGGCTGTTCAGTTCGAACAAGCGTAAAGTGAATTGGGCCATGGTGGGTAAGGGACTGCTCTTGCAATTCGTGCTCGCCTTGGCAGTGTTAAAAGTTCCTGGGGTCTCATGGGCTTTTGAAAAATTTAGTCTTGTCGCTGTTACATTATTAGACTTTACACGCGAGGGCTCTACCTTCCTCTTTGGATCGCTCATCACCGAAACCGATAACTTTGGATACCTTTTCGCCTTCCAGGTCCTGCCTACTGTGATCTTTTTCTCCGCAGTAACCTCACTGCTATACTACTACGGCATTTTACAGCGCGTGGTTAAAGCGATGGCTTGGGTCATGCAGAAAACGTTAAAACTCTCTGGTGCAGAGTCATTGGCCGCCGCTGGAAACATCTTTATCGGTCAAACCGAAGCACCACTACTAGTGAAACCCTACATCGCTGGAATGAGCCGTTCTGAATTACTCAGTTTAATGAGTGGTGGTATGGCGACCATAGCGGGTGGCGTACTTGCAGCATATATTGGTTATCTAGGCGGAGACACCCCTGAAGGCCAATTATTCTTTGCCAAACACCTACTAACCGCTTCTGTACTTAGTGCTCCTGCCGCAATCATTAGCGCGAAAATTCTACTACCCGAAACGGAAGATGTCATTGAAGTGGCCGAAATCAGTTCTGCAGATATGGGATCTAATGCCCTTGATGCTATTTCAAACGGGACTACACAAGGAGTGAAATTAGCGGTTAATGTAGGAGCCATGCTTCTTGTTTTTACAGCAATCGTTTACGGTGCCAATTACATTTTTGTTGAAGGCGTGGGTTCGTGGACTGGCCTCAATGCATGGGCAGCGGAAGTCACCAACGGTCGCTATGACTCGTTCTCCCTCCAATTCATCATGGGCGCACTCTTAAGCCCAATTGCTTGGATTCTAGGTGTGCCGCCTGCAGATCTAATGCTCGTAGGACAGTTGCTAGGAGAAAAAACCATCTTGAATGAATTTTACGCTTACGTTAGTTTAACTGAAATGAAAAACGAAGGCCTCTTCACTTCAGAGCGCAGTGTCATCCTATCAACGTATATGCTTTGTGGTTTTGCAAACATTGCAAGCATCGGAATACAAATTGGAGGAATTGGGGTACTAGCACCGAGCCGCAGAAAAGACCTAAGTGAGTTGAGTATTAAGGCGCTTATCGCAGGAACAGTGGCTTCTTTGTATACTGCAGCCATTGTTGGACTAATGATTTAAGAACTATGGAAAACGCCATCGATAAAATAATCCTTGGTGTGGATCCAGGTACAGTGGTAATGGGGTACAGTGTCGTGCACATCAAAAAAGGTAAAGTGCACCCCGTGTTGATGGATATTATCAAACTCAACACGAAATTGGACCACTACACTAGACTTGCGACAATATTTGATGAATTGAGCGCTGTTGTAGACCAACACAAGCCCGACGAAATGGCTTTGGAGGCTCCCTTTTTTGGAAAAAATGTTCAATCCATGCTAAAATTGGGACGCGCTCAGGGTGTATGTATGGCAGCCGCCCTTTCTAAGAAGATTCCAGTTTTTGAATACAGTCCTAGACTGGTGAAACAAAGCATTGTCGGTAATGGAAATGCCAGTAAAGAACAGGTTAGTGGGATGCTTCAAGCCATGTTCCCAGGGATAGAACACAATTATTTAGATGCCTTTGATGCACTAGCCGTAGCTGTTTGTCATCACAGTCAAACCACAGGAATTAGCGCACCTAAACACGGTAGTGGCGCAACAAAATCTAAATCTAAAAAGGGTCGGAGCAGCAGTTGGGACCAATTTATCCAACAGAATCCAGAGCGTCTGAAATAGACGCGCGAATAGATTCCATCTCATTTGCGCTCAACGCTAACGGAGTATTCGAGAAACTCAATTCATGTTCAGCATCTATAGGTACTAAATGTAAATGCGCATGAGGCACCTCCATACCTAAAACCATTGAACCAATGCGTTTACACGGCACAGCTACTTTCAAGGCACGTGCAACGCGTTGGGCAAATTCCATAAGACTCATATATTCTTCTGAAGGCAGCTCATACAATTCATCTACCTCCGACTTTGGAACACATAAGAGGTGACCACGCTTTAACGGACGTATGTCTAGAAAAGCAATATTTGAAGCATTCTCCCCTACTTTGTAACAAGGAATTTCACCGTTGATGATCTTTGTGAAGATGCTTTCCATCGCTCGATCTTTTTATACCGAGGTGATCTCTAAGATCTCAAAACTCATTACCCCGCGTGGGACTTGGATTTCCGCAATCTCTCCGACCTTCTTACCTAATAAGCCTTTACCTATAGGACTAGATACAGAAATCTTGCTTTGCTTAATATCGGCTTCTTTCTCTGCGACCAAACTGTAAAACATGGTGGCACCGTTGGTGACATTTTTCAATTTCACCTTTGTCAGCACACCAACCTTAGAAAGGTCAATATTTGCCGTATCCAGAACCCGAGCACCAGCGAGCGTATCTTCCAACTTTGAGATTTTCATCTCAAGCATGCCTTGCGCCTCTTTGGCCGCATCGTATTCTGCGTTTTCACTAAGATCTCCCTTATCTCTCGCTTCTCCAATCTGCTGCGAGATTTTAGGGCGCTCCACATTCTTCATGTGTTCCAATTCTGCCTTAAGGTTTTTAAGCCCTTCTGCTGTGTAATAACTTACTGATGACATAGTCAATGGTATTACTAAAAAAGAGGCCATAATGGCCTCTCCTGTAGGTACAAAGTTAGTATTTTATCTATTACAAGTTGATGCGCACACCAATAGAGTGAATACCTCCGAATGCCGATGTCGTACCGCGGTACGAATAATCTATAGCGAAGCTACCTTCATCACTTGTAGGTACATTAAAGCTAAATCCACCACAGATTCCTGAGATGGCACTTGTTCCTAGATCGTCTGCACGGTTATCAAAGGCCTTATAGCCCACACGGATCTGGAAAAGATCCTTCAAGCTGTATTGAACTCCGGCGTGATACGTGTCTTTCTCAAATGCGTTTGAGCTGAAGTTTAGCGCTCCTGTGATTTTCCCGTTCTCAACAAACCAATCGTATGAAGTACCGATACTGAGCTGAGTAGGCAATTCAAACTTAGCAGAACGGCTTTCGAACGTCTGAGAATATGCCACACCATAGGTTGGAACCGGTAAGGTTATACCAAAACCATCACCCTCGTAGGTGATACTAGGCCCAACGTTTTTCAAAGTGATTCCAAATTTGAATCGGTCTTCTACTCCAGTACGGTACTGAACACCTGCATCAAAGCAAACACCATTTGTATTCAAGTTAGAAATAGAACTGCTGTACAGCTTCACGTTCACCCCTCCATAAATATTCTCGGTAAACTTCTGAGCATACCCCATGTTAATAATCAAACTCTGAGGGCTAATCGTCGCTCCCGTACCTTCCGGCTGGTCTTCCGTAGTCACTTCCCACTGGCCGTAATCAAAGGCGGATAAACCTAGGCTAAGCACACCTACATCACTTACACGCTGGATGAGTGTAGCTCCGTTCATATTAATACCTGCTCCAACCAACCACTGCGTGTTGTTGAAGGTGACTTGTGTGTACAGATCCGTCGCTGCAATACCCGCAATATTCAAGAAAGTCGCGTCCATCCCTGTAGCACCAGCTACGTTCACTGAACCCCATCCTGCGGAGCGCGCAAAAGGATTTATTAATAATTCGCCCGCACCTGCAGAACCTGCACGTTGAGGGTTACCTGCATTCGCTGTACCCATAAGGGCTACAGAAAGAAAAGCTGCGATGTAAGATTTCAATTTCATAGGTCTTTTTCGCTTAGAATGAGTTCAAATCGACCGGACGCAACGCGCCGAACCATTTCACAATTTTTTCACCGAGCGCGCCAGCGTCGATATGGATAATATAAACACCTGATGCAATAGGCACATTGTAGGTGTTTTTCAAATCCCATTCCACATAAGTCATACTGTTGTCCTTACGGATCTGACGAATCATCGTACCGTTCGGTGTGAAAATGCTTATAGTACATGTTTCTGGCAAATTAGTAATCTTAACAAGATTATCTAACTGTGATGCTTCGTATGTACTAAACCCATAGTATGGATTAGGTACTACACGAATAGTCTCCATTGCACCTTTACCAATGGTATCCTGGTAAGTTCTAGTCGCAATATTAGCAGTGTTAAACAAGAACTGTGGATTACCATCGTTTGGAGCATCTGCCAAATCTCTATTCGCGTAAGCAGCGTTCATACGGATACGAATACGCGTTTGAGTTGGTAATTCTGTGTACGGATCGAAATTATTGCCTGGACGTAGAGTTGGCATACCGATCCAACGACATGCTCTCCAAAAATTCGCCTTAGCTATATTTCCTAAACCGCCCGTTTTTACTAGATCCGCCATGAGGTCTTTCAAAGGCCAATCATTTGGATTAGCGCCCTGGTATTCAAGATCAGTTGAAGACCCGCTAATCTTATCTTCATCAGCAAAGACATAAATCACGTGCTGTCCACCAAAGACATAACCTCCATTCACTGTGCTTCCAGGAAGCATTAATAGCATCGCCGTTGGATTCCATAGCATATCATTTCCATTCTGACCCGGTAACCATGAGTTCTCACCAAAGGCCATATTCAAACGCTTACCCGTTTCAATGTCTATCGCATATCCAGGGAAGTAAGACCAACCTGGCTCCATACCTGGTGCTCTTTTTAAAGCCCCATTTTCAAGGGTCCAAGAAGTATCTTGGCGCTGGGTCAATTTCTTGTCGCCATGCTCGCTCAATCCTGCATCTTCAGCCATTTCGAAAACTGGAACACGGGTCCATTTACTCACATCCGTTGTGAACACGATGTCAACAGAATGAAGATCAGAAGCATCATTGAGGTTTCTACCAATGCTCTGCGCAGGTCCCATGCCATAATTGTCAAATCCTCCTACCACAGAGCGATTGTTTGCAGAAGCATACATATAAGGCCCCCAAGTACCATTTACAATGTTCTCGAAATCACCTTTCGCGTCACCATTTTGATCCGGGTATAAGGTAGCCGGTTCCTCAGTTGGATTAGTATTGGTTCCCGCTAAAATCCAATTGAACGGAGTATAGCTCTTATCATCTTTAATACCAAACCACCACTCTTTGGAAGGGTCCTCATATATGATTTCAGAGAAAATCACACCATTATCATAGGTGCCTTCATCATCACCACCCGGTGCTGGAGCTTGCTGCATCGCAACGGATAGTCCTAAGTCTGGAATGATTTGTTCATTATAGAATGAGATGGTAGTATCCGCCGAAGCTATAACAGTACCGGCTCCATCCGTAATTTCCCATTGTGCGTTTCCATTAGCACCATCAAGCGTTAACGTATATTCTCCATTTTTCACTTCTAAAGGATCTACGACCTTGATAGCAACAGGTCCTAAACCTCCCATATACGTCGGTTGACCACTACCGTTACCGTCCATGATGTCTTTCACTTCTGTTAAAGTAAGTTCAAGTTCACCGCCACCGTTACCGACGCCGTCTAAACGGGTGATTTCTGGTCCATCTCCATATTGTGCTACCTGAATGGTTCCTCCCTTTTCAGAATCGATCTGATGAGGAATAGCTGTGTAGGTTTTAATATTACGACGACCTGCTAAGAATGGAATTTTCTGACCGCCTGACGCTATTGTCGGATTAAACACTTGGTATTGGTTCTGTCCATAGGCGATGACCGTAAAGTAGTATTCCTTATGGTTGATCAATGAACGATCACCTGTGGCAAATACGTCTTCACCTATCTGGAAAGATGTAAATACACCGCCATTATTGGTCGTTAGCGTCATGTCCTGCGGCACAAGCGCATTCAAATCTGGATCTACTTCCCAGTTGATTAGTTGCGTAAGACCATTTTTTACATCACACTGCGCGACTAGACGACTCTGCGTTGGATCGTAGATGTCAGAAATACTTACGTCGCTATTCGCTAATTGGAATATCTGGAACCCTTCAAATTTATAGTCAAAATAATCTGGATTTACATTTAGAATAGAATCGCGATCGTCTGGACTAACTGTAATTAGTGGATCACGCTCACGATAGCTAAATGCTTCATTATTACTACCTGGTCCGTAAGTTAACTTCAAAATAAGTTCACGGTCCAATTCTTGAATTTCCACATCCGGAGCATCCGGACCATTCAATACTTGGAAACAGTTATCAAAGAGTTTCTGTGCCTTATCATCCGCAATAATCACCTTTTCTACGGATGCAAATAGATCATTATTGATAAGGTCACGTTCCCAAACTACACCAGTAGTTACGAAGTTTAATGCACCTGGAGCCAATGAGAATGGACCAGCGCTGTGCAAACCACGCTTATCTTCCTTATTTGCAGGGCTCTCCCACCAGTTTACAGCTGCATAAGGAGGGTAGGCTCCAGTCGTATCGTAGGACATTCCTGGGTAAGCAAACTGGGTTGAAATACCGCTACCCGATGCAACGAAACCGTCACCATTCCCCTGATCACCTGGACCTGAAGGCGTTTCGATAATCAATTCGGAACCGTTTTTCCATAGCGCACGCATGTAGTTGTAGAAGTGTGTCGCATTGTCTGGATTACCTGAAATATTTGAAGCCGTATTGTTGTAGTACATGAAGTGACTCATGATGATACGCTCATTCACACCGGTCGCTGGATCTTCGGCCACACACAATCCAGTTTCTGGATCTTTTACACCATCTACACAACCGTCACGGTCGTTATCGATACCGTCATAGTAATCTGCAAATGGACCTTGGAAAAAGTCAAAACCTACCGCTGGTGGGTTCAAACCGTAACCTAATGGACCTTCATCCTCAGTATCCGAATTATAACAGTAACCCAAACCACGAGCAATGTCACAACCTATGATATCATCGGTGTAGTTTCCTAAATCCGGATCAAACCAAGTTGAGAAGTACGTATTCGTCAAACGGAAAGTCGAACGGTTGATGATGCGGTAGTTATTGAACGTCATGTTGTTCACCTCATCGTTGGTAGAAAAAGCAAATGCTTGGGCACGAATTTCGAAACCTAGCGCTCCGGCTTGCGATTCCGTATGCACGTTTCCACGGTCGTTGTAGACCCACCAGATGGTTTGATCACCGTAGAGCACATCCGTCTCTTTATCGCGACAATCGTACTCTTTGTCGATGTCATAGGCCGGATAATCTACAAGGAAATCGTAAACCCCATCGCCATCACGATCTATAAACGGCGCCAATTGGTAAGGCAATTCTCCATCTACTCCGTTACCTGGCCAATCTTTGATCGACTCTGGAATTTGACTTTCATAGCCTGGGAACAATTCCGTTTCGTCACAGTTAGGATCGTCTAAACACTCCAACCACGCCTTATGGATATCAACTTCCTCACGATAAATGATCCAATGACGATCATATTTATCACAAATTTCTTTGTTTGTAGAAGCTGTACCATCACTAGTTAGCGGACCTGGCCAGTAGTCGTTACCCGATTGACGGTAGGTCATGGCAGCCAACTTTAATTGGTTACCCTCATCTACACCACCAAGCCACAACGAACCTGCAAACATCGAATGCTTGTTGGATCCCTTTGGAACTTCGTAACGTGCGGTGTTCAAATCCCACCACATATCACCACCGCCTAATATGGTAGCTCTAACATTATTAATACTTAAATCGCTTTGCGCTTTTGAAGGCTGACACAATTCTTCAACGGTCTTCATAGAGCCCGTTGTCTGAGTAGTCTTGTTCGCACCTTGCACTTCACGTGCTGAAAGTGGCAAAGCGAGAGCGGTTGAAAGTAAAAGGAGGTAAACTCTTTTCATATGCTGTTTTCCTATGCTTCTTTATTATAATCCTACACGCAACCCTAGACGGATTCGACGTGGTAAACTGTATAGTCCTGGGTTAGCTAAACTGATGTTGTACAGATCTGCAAACGATTGTGCGTTGGTCTGGAACTGTACCGCATTTTGTCCTTGAGGCGAACTCAAGTATCCGTCGTCCGCTGGAGACCCTGTAAAAGAGTAAACCCCTAAGACGTTTTGTGTGTTCAGAGCGTTCAATAGTTGCACATATACTTCAAAGTTGCTAAATGTAGCGTCTCTCTTGAAATTCCAAACCTTGTTTGCTGTCGCATCAATTCTAAAACTCCATGGCAAGCGCGAACCGTTAATGTTACCCGTGATCGGCGTAGCGGCATCCGTAAGACCAAAGGCAAGTCCGCGACGCGTGTATGGCGTACCCGAATTGGCATTCAAGACCACGTTGATACCTGCATTTTCAAGGATACGCTTTCCAAAGAATACTGGGCCATTGTACGCTGGTCCACCACCGTAGCGGTAATCCATATTCATCACTACTTGGTGACGTGAATCGAATGTCAACGGAAGTATATAACGTAAGTTAGGCTGCCCAGAACGTGCGATGTTCGCACCTGAGTTCGCACCCGAACCAGTACCATCTGCAAATTGAAGTGTATAGTTCGCATTCATACGAACATTCCCCGTTCTTCGAAGCTCGTAAGCAACGGTGTAGCCTTTAGAAGTGGCAAAATCTAGATTTCCGTAAGCAATGTAAGTTATTGGATAAGCCTCTGTCAAACTTACAGTCTGCATCATATCACGCTGTTCCTTGTAAAAAGCACTTAATTTCAATGCACTATTCTCATTTAGCACTTGGCGGAAACCTATTTCATAATCCGTTGTGCGTTGAGGCCTGAGATCTGGATTTGCCAGAAGATCACCGTTATCGCCGTTTTCCATTTGTAGGTAGGTGATTGGATTAAAGCGATTTAAACTAGGATCAGGTCGCGAAACTAAGATATCATAATGAGCAAAGAATTCAGCCTCATCCGAAATAGGGAACTGAAAAGATACACGGGGACTTACCGTTACTTCTGGTGTATAGTCCTTGAAGCTCTCATCCGCCGTCACAGAAAGTTTTTGTTCTTCTACTCCGGGTTGTTTTAGGAATGGCTTTATCCCTCCACTAGCATCTGCAATATTCTTGGGGTTCGCTTCGATATCGCCATTGGCTGTATACCATGTAAATCCGTCACGATACCCGACGATTGCAGAAGGGTTTTCAAGATCGTCGACGTAAACGACAGCGTCATCACTCATCCCTTCAGGAACCTGAGCTCCCGAAAGCGAAGTACTTGCGAGGTCACCAACAGTGTAAGCAGGATACAAAACGAAGGGATCCGCCAGAACCGACTGATTGGCATCAAAACGGTCAACACGTACACCGATATTGAAGAAGAGGTCTTCAAAGGTGAATTGGTCTTGAATATATCCGGCCATATAGATAGGTTCAAATGCACCAATCAATCGCTTCGAATTTCCTTGTGCATCTGTTCCGTAAAAATCGTTCAGAGAAGGACGCGTTGTTAATTGATTCCCTAAATAATCGTAACCATAGTAACTTACATAGGCATTGGAACCAATATTCAATAGCTCATTTGCCGAGAACATATCTAAACTAAAGGTTGAAGGGTCGTAGCTGTCTATATCTAGCCACTCCGTACCGTTCGGGTCGTATCCTAAGGCCTCGCGCAACTTGCGGTCAAAGGTTCTAGGCTTATCTGCATCAAACAATCTGTTGTAGGACAGTGTGTCTTGGAAAACGCCATTGTTGTCATAAGAAGCCACGGGATTATTAAGGTCCAATTCTCGAATGGCATCATTCTGCAACAAGCGCATTAAGGTCCATAACCCCGTTGTTCCTAGACCGTACGAACGGTCAAAACGCTGCTCGTATTCCACACCAACGATAAGGGCATGATCACCAATGTCGAAAGTTGAGGAAGCCGTTATGCGGAACTGGTCGTTCAAGAATTTACTGTAACCACTCTGATTGACACCGACATTACCCCAAAGACCGTATACACTCGACGGTTGATCACCGTTGAGTAATCCGCCACCTGCACGAATATCCTCAAGTGAGCGTGCATTATTGAAAATCGAACTAGTTTCTACAAAATTGAAGAAATTCGAAGTGTAGTTTGCTAAGATTGGGTTATTGTCTGAAGGTGTGTAATCCACTTTAACACTCTGCCATACCGCTTGAGTGTAGGCATCCATTACCTTTCCAAAATTTGGGTCATTTGGATCAGTGATGGTATCTGTTCCCAAATTGTATAGCGGACGGTAAGTAGTTTTAAATGTACCTATGTGACCGTAATCGAAGAAATTTTCTTTGTGACGCGCATCTCTGTTGAAACCAGTGTTGCGCGTGAAATCCATTTGAATGGTATAGAATGCATTGCGAATCAATGAATTTGAGGAGTCTGTTGCATTACCGAAACGCTGCTGAAAACGGACGTAAGTCGACCAGTCCTGACGGAAATATTCAGCGTTATTATCGTAATTCATTAATTCGTTGAATCGACTTCCTGAGCGTCCGCGGCGTAAATTGAAACGTCCACCTACAGTTAATGTGGTTTTTTCTGAAGTCACAAATTTTAAATTACCCGACATACGTACCGCCGTACTCGCCACGTTTTCGCGGAAATTCTGAGTGACTAAATCATTCGCTGTCAGGAAATCTGCAGAATTTAACACCCCGAAGCCGCTAGAAGCTGGCGTCAATGGGTTTGCTTGCAATTCTGCCAATTTATCATCGTTCACTTTATAGGTGGCCAATGATCTCGGTGAACCGTCTTTGTTGTATTGGAATTCTGAAGCAAGAAGAAAACCTACAATAGGTTGACCAGATTTACTTCTAATAATGGGTCCACCCAATGTTAGCGCCCCCAAATTATAGTGGTATTGATCAAATAACGAACTGGTTAAGACTTCAGAAGAACCAAAGTAATAAGGAGCGGGACCTTTTGTGGTGGTTGAAATCACACCTCCGGTAACATCACCATACTGGGCAGGAAGTCCACCGGTGATTACCTCAGTAGAGAGAATTGCATCACGAGGAATATTGACATCCCCACGAACTTTCACACCATCAATAAATATAACGTTGGTTGAAGAACGAGCACCACGAACGTTAAATGAACCTGAACCATCTTGCTGGAAGACACCTGCCGTAGTAGCTACAATTTGACTAAGGTTGCGATAGGGTAGGTTTTTAATTTCTTCTGCACTAACGATGTCTGAGGTTTTACCCGTTTCAATGAGCTCTTCTTGAGCAGTGACCGTAACCTCTTGAATCATCGTTGATTCAACAGTCATGTCGAAGTTTACCACCTTCGGCTTTCCAGCATTTACCGTTACACCGTTAAGATTGAAATCTGCATACCCAATGAACTTACATGTCAAATTATACACTCCAGCACTTACTGGGTTGATATTGAACTTTCCATCAAAATCCGTAGTACCGGTTGTAACGACCACGTCGCGATCTTTTACAACTACAGTAGCGAAGGGAATGACTTCACCGGTGCGTTTATCCTTGACCTTTCCCTTGATAGATCCGGGACGAGATTGCGCAAAACTGAACGCAACACTAAGTGTCAAAACGAGCGTGAGTATTTTTTTAACCATAGAATCTGGCATTACGTTTGGGTTCTAAAGGATGTAAATATAAGAAGTAGACCGGCAGAAACCACAACCAATTTGTGCCTATCTTGCGCTAGCGTATGAAAATGAGGATATTATTGAATTTCAGCGGATTAATAGTGATTTTAGGCCCAATGTTGATGGCTATAGGGTGTAATGGCACTTCCGTTCAGTACGATATTCCAGAACCCTTAGTTGATGAAACCATCTATTTAAGTGATCCCTCTAGTTTTAATTTAACCGTCATAGGAGGTCAATTAATCATCCCAAATGCGGGACATAGTGGCATCTTAATTTACCGTCGGTATTTTGATCAAGAGTACTATGATTTTGCGGCCTATGAATTGGCTTGTCCATACCATTGGAATGACGGTTGCGGACTGCTCAGCAGCAGCATGGGTGACCTCTATCTTACCTGCGGTTGTAACGACCATAAGTATCAAGCATTGGATGGACAGAGCATAGATACTTCCTACACGCTTCCAGTAAAAGAATTCTCGTGCCAGTTTGATGGTGGAAACATCATTCGAATAACGAATTAAAAAAATCGCCCCGTTTCCGGAGTGATTTTACTATGATCCTTCACTTTTTGATCTTTTAGACGAACGCGTTCTCTCCGGTGACATCTAATCCCGTGATGAGCAAGTGAATGTCATGAGTACCCTCATAGGTGACTACAGATTCTAAATTCATCATGTGACGCATGATAGAGAAATCGCCTGTAATTCCCATACCACCCAGCATTTGACGAGCCTCGCGAGCGATTTTTAAAGCGATTTCAACATTGTTTCTTTTCGCCATGGAAATCTGTCCAGTAGTGGCTTTACCTTCATTTTTAAGCTGGCCTAGTCTGTAGGTTAACAGTTGTGCTTTAGTGATTTCGGTAATCATTTCGGCCAATTTTTTCTGTTGCAACTGAAAACCGGCGATCGGCTTGCCAAACTGAATGCGTTCTTTAGAATAGCGCAACGCAGTATCGTAACAATCCATTGCGGCTCCTAATGCGCCCCAAGCTATACCAAAACGCGCACTATCTAAACAAGAAAGTGGCGCGCCTAGACCGTCACGACCCGGTAAAATATTTGCTTTTGGCACACGAACATTATCAAAGACCAATTCTCCGGTCGCTGAAGCACGAAGTGACCATTTATTGTGCGTTTCAGGAGTGGTAAATCCTTCCATACCGCGTTCAACGATAATCCCCTTAATGCGTCCCGCTTCGTTTTTTGCCCAAACTACTGCGACATCACAGAAAGGAGCATTTGAGATCCACATCTTTGCGCCGTTTAAGATTACATCGTCGCCGTCTTCTTTAAAGTTTGTGGTCATGCCAGCTGGATTCGACCCGAAATTAGGCTCTGTTAAACCGAAAGAACCTAGAAACTCACCCGTAGCAAGCTTCGGTAAAAACTTTCGCTTTTGCTCCTCAGATCCGTAGGAGAAAATGGGGAACATCACCAGTGAACTCTGAACGGAACAGGTAGAACGAACACCTGAATCACCACGTTCCACCTCTTGCATCATCAAGCCATAACTCATGTGATCTAAGCCTGCGCCGCCGTATTCTTCTGGGATATAAGGGCCAAACAAGCCGATCTCACCCATTTCTTTTACCAGATGATCTGGAAAAGCTGCGCGCTGCGCATAATCTTCGATGATAGGACTGACGGATCTTTTGATCCAATCTCTTGTCGCATCACGGACCATTTTATGTTCCTCGGAGAGTAAATCATCCAATTGGTAATAATCTGGGTGGTGAAATGCATCCATGCCTGTTCAATTTTAGGTTCAATTTGAAAGAGGCGTTGAAATTAAAACACAATGACCGAATTATTGTTATTTAAGTCAAATAGATATTCGCATCTTTAATGCAGAAAGAAAATTAGACGCTGTTATGAAAAAATTCGCCTTACTGTTCGCACTCATTGGAATCGTTAACTATTCGTATACAAATTCTGGCGGCTCACCGGGCGGCAAGAGCGGCTCACCCGCATCCAACGGACAAACTTGTTCAGGAGGCTACTGCCACGGTGGAGGGAGTCCCAATGGAAATGAACTCATCGATATTAAAGTAGATGTTACGCCTGCTGCGGGAATGAGCAACTACAGCGATACGATAAGAGACTCTATTCAGACCATGGTATACCTAGATGTTGCTGCTGCTGGCAGTTCAAAAATTGGTTTCTCAGCAAGTATTGAAGATGCAAGCGGCAATCACATAGGAACGCTAGCGACGCCTTCAAGCTCAAACACAAAAATCGTGAGTTCAGACTTCGTTACTCACAAGAATTCATCAACCGCAGTTTCTAATAATGCCATTAATTGGGCATGGGATTGGAATACGGGGGATATCGGAGATTCCGTTATTATTTTCGTCGCTGTCAACTACACCAACGGCAATGGAACGACTTCCGGAGATTATGTAGTTACTGCATCTAAAACGCTGTACCCAGGACTAGTTATGGGACAGTCTGAAAATCAAATAGGATCTGCTCTGAAAGTATATCCTTCGCCTGCTACAGATTACATCAATGTGAATGCTGAGGGATTGAAAGAGGTCCGATTATACAACACGATAGGACGCTTTCTAAGTATGGACCAATCCTGGTCCGCTGTAGGTAATGATCAGTTTGACGTGAGCAGATTGCCTCGAGGTAATTATATCCTTCACGCGCTTTTCATTGACGGCACCATACAATACAAGCACGTTGTTTTACAGTAACTTTGTGCTCCGATGGGCACAAAATGGATCTTAATAGCATTACTGGCAGTTCTCGCGTTTTTACGCGTCAGTCAGCCTACATTTTTTAAACGCTGGGTACGTGCTGATATTGCAGGTATCTCCGAACATCCACTTAAAGTAAGCACTCTTATTTTCTTATGGGTCTCCATGTCTGTTTTTGGGGCAATTTGCGTGTTTTATGCGGGGTATGCAGTGCATCCACTTCTACTGTTAGCCATCCCCTTATTTCTTTTTTTGCGCTTATGTTTTTCATTTTTACTCCATTTACTACTGAAGGAAGAAGGCGTTCGAACGGTATGGAAACTGGGACCCATGACTGCATTATTAACCCTATGGTATGCTTTTACCGCTGCTTTTCTCTTACTCATGTCCCTTACAGGCTACCTCTCCGATGGGAACGGTCGCTACATATTCCTCATTTTTCATACGGCCGGAGCCGTCTATTTCGCTTTGAAACAACCAGGATTCGTTGTTTTTAAGACTTTAGGGACTAGAGTTTATGCGATTTTGTACCTTTGTGCCCTTGAACTTGCCCCGTTAGTAATAGCCGTCCAATAACACACACATGACAGACATCCGAAAAGCAAAGGTGAGATCCATTCTAGTTTCACAACCAGAACCCACCACAGAAAGTCACCCCTTCTTTACGCTTGCCGATAAACACAAGGTAGATGTTGACTTTCGTTCTTTCATCCATGTTGAAGGCGTAACTGCATCCAACTTTAGAAAGGATAAAATACAGATTCGTGAATACCGTAATGTGATATTAACTTCAAAAAATGCGGTGGACCATTACTTTAGAATGTGCGAGGACATGCGCGTTCAAATTTCACCAGATACCCGCTATTTCTGTATTTCAGAGGCTATTGCATACTATTTACAGAAATACGTAGTGTACCGTAAACGTAAAATCTACCACGGCAACTTAAAGATTGACGAGCTTATTCCAACCTTGAAAAAATTCAAGAACGAAAAGTTTTTAATGCCGTCATCGGATAGTTTAAAGCCATCCATTCCAAATGCTCTTGAAGCCGCAAACATTAATTACACTCGCGCCATATTGTTTAATACAGTAGTTAGCGATTTGAGTGATCTTGAAGATGTTTTCTATGACATACTGGTCTTTTTCTCTCCTTCGGGAATCAAGTCTCTTTACGAGAACTTCCCTGATTTTAAACAAAACAATACACGTTTAGCTTGTTTTGGTTCCACAACGCAGAAGGAGGCAGAAAACCATGGATTAATAGTCGATATTCCAGCGCCAACGCCGGATGCACCCTCCATGACAAAAGCCATCAGCGATTATATAAAGGACGTTAATAAGAAGTAAGAAAATCCTTAATTTACAAGCCCGGCAGTACGTCGGGCTTTTTTTATGCGCTTTACCTTTTCCAAAGAAGAAAAACTGACCAGTCCTCGGCTTTTCGATACTATACATACAGAAGGAACGACCTTAAAGTCTTTCCCTTTTTCTGTGCGCTTTATTGACGCATCGCTCGAAAAAGAGGTACAACGGCAAATCGCTATTGTGGTTCCAAAACGCTCCATCAAAAGTGCAGTTCACAGGAATCGTATTAAAAGGCAAATGCGCGAATTATACCGCCTGAACAAGCACCTTATCAAAGGTCCAAAGCAACAACAAGCTTGGTCCTTACGTTACTTAGGCAATCGACGCAATGAATATGCTTTTTTAGAAGACGGGTTTATAAAATTGATACACAGCTACAACACCTATTATGAAGAACTTTCCAGTGAAAAAATGGGCTAAGAAATTACTTTTACCAGCTATCATTGGTTGCGCGGGGTTGTTGACGAGCGCGTCGGCGGGTGACCCGTTTGAGACCAGCAAACAATTGGAAGTCTTTACTGCCGTGCTGCGCGAAGTACAAAATGTATATGTGGATCCGGTGAGCGCGGAGCAAGCCGTCGGTAGCGCTATAGAAGGAATGTTAGAGGAATTAGACCCTTATACGGTTTACTATCCCGAGGATCAAATTGAAGATGTCCGATTACTTCAAACGGGTGAATACGGTGGTATCGGTTGTGTTATTCAAAAAATAGATGCCGCAGTCCTTATTTCAGACATTCACCCAGGAGGGCCCGCGGATAAAGCCGGTCTAGTGGTGGGTGACGTATTAACTTCTGTTGACGGTAAATCCCTAGAAGGTCTTCGTGTGAATGAAGTAAGTACCTTACTCAAGGGAACGCCAGGAACTGAAGTCAAGATTTCTGCCAAGCGCTTCAATGCACCTTCTTTGAACTTTGCTTTTGAGCGTGAAAACATTACAAAAGATGCCGTGCCCTTTTATGGTATGCGGGAAGACGGTGTGGCGTATATCTACCTCGAGTCTTTTACGGAGCAGGCAGGTGCACAAGTCAAAAAAGCCGCTTTAGCATTGAAAGAACAAAACCCAAAAGCATTGCTATTAGATCTTCGCGGCAACGGCGGAGGCTTGCTTATGGAGGCTGTGAAAATTGTGAGTTTGTTTGTTTCCTCAAGTGATACGTTGGTTTCTACCCGAGGCCGCGGAGGTATTGTTCAAGATATTTATCGTACCATCGGCCGGCCAATTCTACCTGAAATTCCGTTGGCTGTCCTTACAGACGGATCGAGTGCTTCGGCCAGCGAAATCGTGGCAGGAGCCCTTCAAGATCTTGACCGCGCTGTAATTTTAGGTGAGCCTAGTTTTGGCAAGGGATTGGTTCAACAAATCCACCCCTTACCTTTTGGAGCACAGATGAAGGTAACGGTAGCAAAATACTATACGCCATCGGGTCGGTGTATTCAAAAAGTAGCGTATGACCGCGATGCGAAAGGAAAGCGGATCAAAAAATCGGACCTACATACCTTTACTACAAAAAATGGCAGAATCGTAGTCGATGGAAACGGTATTGCGCCGGATTCGCTCATTGTAAACGACTATTATCCTGAGTTTGTGGCTGCCTTAAGTGCTGAAGGAATGGATTTGAAATTTGCTGCTCGTACAATGGAAAACATTCCAGCAGATATAACTGTCGGGGACTATGAAATTAATGATGCCATTTGGACCGATTTCACCGATTTCCTGAACGACGAAGAATTCACCTACGAGAGCATTAGCGAGCTGCGTTTAATGGATTTACAGGAATTGGCTGGCGACACGGATTATTTAGATGCGGAAGATTTAAACCCCATTCTTGACAACATCAAGGCGCGCAAAGACCATGTTTTGGAATCCGAAAAAGAAGCGATCAGTGAATACCTCTCCGATTATCTGATTCAACGCAAATATTCTATGCCCGGTGCGCTTGAACGCGGATTGCAAAAAGATGAAGTTATTGCACGTGCAGCAGAAATTGTTTTAAACCCACAGACGCTCTCGGAACTTTTGAGCGTTACACTTTAAATGCAAAACCGATCTTTTCTCTTTTACACTGGTGCTGTTTCAGCGATTCTTCTGCCCTTCGCTTTCGAATGGCTCAGTCCGCTTTACGGGCTCATTTTGGTCGGGATTGCACTACTAATCCAAGGCGACTTACACCCTAACAAATGGCTACTATTAGGCTCTGCGGCTTTCCTTGACTGGGAATTGATCAGTATTTGGTGGAGTACCCATCGTAGTGAAGGCTGGCAAGATGTAATCATGATTCTTCCGATTGTGCTGATGGGGCTTATCGTGGGTTCCAAGTCGAAGGAAGTCGAGGTTAAAATGTATAGAAATTGGGCACTGATTTTTGCCTATGCGACCGTGGCGGCGTGGAGTTGGACCGTTGCAGAAAGTCTATTTAAGTCCGGCTGGGTGCAATACAATGACCTTGAATTAGGGGGACGATTAGGCATTCATTACCAAAGCCTCTACCTGCTCGTAGCCGCTTTTATTCTTGAAGCCTCCCTCTGGGACAGTGCGAACAAAAAATACAAGATCCTTCATGCGTTGTTGATTGTATGGCTGCTCTTCGGCTGCATCATGCTCAGTGCACGTATTCACCTTCTACTCCTGCCTGTTTTTATCCTCGTACGCACCCTCGACTTACTACAGGGGAAAATCGCAAACAAGAAAAAGGCAAGTCTCTGGGCCGCCGGAATCATCATATCCATGGTGACGCTCATGGCGGTATTGCCCGAAACATCAAGACGCCTTACTGATCTTAAAAATGAATGGCGCAGTATGGATGGAATGGTTGATGGCAAGCAAACCAACCACCGTGTCTATTTATGGAAATACGGCTGGAATGTAGCGAATAAATCCCCCATTATCGGAGTGGGAAACGGAGCCGGCGATGAACTACTGCACGAGGCACTTCAATCATGCGATGCCGTATTCTACAAGAAAAAAGAGCCGTATTACCTCCACGAATTCAAATACGATTTTCACAATATGATTCTACAGAACTTTGCAGAAGGTGGGATCGTCGGAGTTATATTACTGCTGTTTTTATTTGCCGTAGGATTCTTGCAGTCTCAAGGACCCTGGCGTTATGCTTGGGCATTGTTTTTCTTCACAGGAATGACAGAAAGTTTATTGGAAAGGCAAGCTGGTGTATTCTTACTTGCGTTTTTAATCCTGCAAATACAGACGCGGAATTCGAGCACCAAGCCCCGTTAAGATTTCATAGGAAATAGTTCCGGCATCTTTTGCCATAGTTTCCGCCGATTGCTCTGGGCCTATGAGGACGGCTTCTTCCCCCGGTGCAATTTGTAAATCACCTAATTCAACCATAACCATATCCATACAAACGCTGCCTAAAATGGCGCAACGTTTTCCTCGAATGTATACTGCGCCCTTACCCAGGGATAAACTGCGCTGTAAGCCGTCTGCATAGCCTACAGGCAAAGTGGCATAATGAGTGATTTCTGTTGCTTTAAACGCCCTCGAATAGCCTAATGTTTCACCAGGCTGGAGCACACCGACTTGAGACACCGTACATTTCCATGCCAACACCTCTTCGAGACGGTCAATACCGTCGTAGGTCCCCAAACCATAGAGTCCTAAACCTAAACGTACCATATCATGCTGTGCTTGGGTATGTCGGGCAATTCCGTAAGAATTTAAGGCATGTGCTTTAGCGCTTGGATAGTGGCGACGGATTTCGTCGCAAGCCGATTGAAATTGGGCCAATTGGGCTTTCGTAAATGCATCCTCTTCAGAATTATTACTGGCGCTCAAATGCGTCATAATTCCATTGACAACGATGTCTTTTCGCGATTGCAACACGCCCAACAGCTCTTGCAGCGCCGATGGCTGAAAACCCAATCGGTGCATTCCCGTATCTACTTTGATGTGGACTTGTAAAAGGTGTTCCTGCTGCGGTGCCGCTAACCAATCTTTTAATTGGTGCATATCAAACAACTCTACCTCGCACCCCGACTGAGCCAACATGGGCAGCTGCGCAGCCTCTGAATTCAGTACAAGGATGGGGCATTGTATGCCCTGTGCACGTAGACTCAGCGCTTCTTGCGCAAATGCCACTCCTAAATAATCGATGTGCATTTCCTCAAGTGCCCGAGCAATTTCAAAACTTCCGGTACCGTACCCCGAAGCTTTAACCATCGCCATCACTAAGGTATTCGGCTGAAGTTTCGCCTGAAACTTCTGTAGATTACGACGCATGGCACCCAGGTTAATTTCTGCCCATGTACTGTGGTGTTGACGACGCAACGTTATGGCCAATTGTTCCAGCTTGAAACGGCGTTGCCCCTTAATAAGGACTGTCGTATCGCGTAATGAAAGCCCCTCGAACGCAGTAACTAAATCCCGAACCTCAGCACGATCTTTCACCCACCATATGCGGTCCAATTCCATTTTATCCACCATAGCTTGTGCAACCGCTGTAAGCTTCGGTGTTGCCAGTGTACTCAGAACAGCCCATTTCTTCGATGCGCCTTGTTGCATCATTAATTGCTCAAGCGCCAAACGCAAGCTGTCTAAATCCGAGCTGTATGTATCCTCAATCAACTTTCCACCGTCCTTCGCCTCAATCTCTTGAAGACGCATAGGCAAGGGTTCTACTGTTTTTAATCGAGCCAGTGCTTCCGGTAACGGCACGCCAAGCAAAACCGCACCTGCCAGCGCGTTCATTGCATTTTCTAGCTCATAGCCGCCGGTAAAAGCAACCTCATTCAATACATCTGGATCCAATTCTTCACCCGGACCCCAAAGTAGCGCCGGTGGTGTCGGTAATCCTAAAGATTGTGCTTTGTCCCACCATTTGCGGTGCGTAGCGATTCGTTCGCACTGAGAAAAAAGGAGCCATTTTTCTGTAAAATGCGCATCTTCATTGCTAAAATGCTCCGAATGAGCATTCCCGAGGTTTGTAAATATTCCTAAAGCTGGTCGCAGCCATTGTGCATGCGCTTCCATGGTTCCTGGACGGTCGATTCCTACTTCAATAATCGCTTTTGAGTGGGATTCCTTCAAGCTACTCATCGCCAGTGCAATACCAAGTGCGCTATTGAAACTTCCTGGGGTTCGGTGTACCTCAAGCGGTGTTCCTAGCAACTGAAACAGCCATTCCTTCACCACTGTTTTACCTGTACTCCCCGTAATAGCAAGCAACGGACCGCGAAGCTCATTGCGTTTGTTTTTTGCCCAAGATTGAACGACGACTAAAGGGTTTGGGTGCGCAATAAAAGCCAATTCTGGGTGGGCTTCTGCACGTTGCGCCGCATCATTACAAATAATGGTTGTGGCACCGCGGGAAATGGCTTCCTCAATATAGTGGTGGCCGTCTGCGTGGGGTGTCTTAAGAGCAATGAAACAAGAAGAAATCGCGGCGTGAATACGGCGCGAATCAAAGGCAAAAGCCTCGAAATTTTGGGCGGCATTACCGTGAAGGGTTGCACCGGCCGATAGCGCTATGTCAATCGCTTTCAGAAGCACCTCTTGCGTTATTCAATTGGTTGTATATGGTCCTGCTCACTGGCTCATATTCGCCGGTTTCACCCAGCATGAACGTTTGGTCTCCAGCAACTTTTCTATACGAGAAGTGAGCGGGGCCGCCCGTTCTGCGGCAAATGGCGTGGAGTTTCGTGACATATTCCGCCGTTGCGAGCAGCTGGGGCATAGGACCAAAAGGGCGGCCCTTAAAATCCTTATCTAAACCCGCAATGACCACACGCTTTCCTTGATTAGCTAGGGTATTTACTACTTCCACAATACCATCGTCAAAAAATTGAGCTTCATCAATGCCCACTACTTGCACATCGTCCGCGAGTAAAAGCATGTTCGAAGAACTCTCTACGGGCATCGAAGGAATTGAATTTTTATCGTGACTGACCACCTCTTCATCGTCGTAACGAACGTCTGAAACAGGTTTGAAAATCTCCACTTTTTGGCCTGCAATCTGTGCACGACGCATGCGACGGATCAACTCTTCGGTTTTACCGCTAAACATAGGACCACAGACGACTTCGATCCAGCCGCCTAATTGTTGGTTAAATTCTACTCCAGGTTGAAACATGAGGGGACTTTCGTGCTACATTCAAGGCATTAAAGGTAGATAATAAGATGCAGAGCCAAAGCCCTACACCCAGCAGAAAAGAATTAGAACAAGAATTAACTGCTTTTGCACTACACATCGGCGAGAAATCGGACCGTGATGCAGCAGCGACGTTGTTGGAATTGTACCAGAAATTTAAACTCGCTGAAATGGAATCCGAAATGCGGAAGCAGCTCGAGCGCGTTGAAGAAAATATGCATGCTGCCCTTGAATCGCAATTAACAGCGCAAACCGCTGAAAATGAAACTCCCAAGGTTAGCGCGACAGAAGGACAAGCAAATCCACTAGCGTCTCCTGAACCTATTCAATTAGAAATTCCATCTGCAAGCGAGGAGCCTGAACTTGATTTAAGTCCCGAAGTGCCTGCAGAACCAGAAGATTTAGAGGCCCTCAAATTAGTTGTGAAAGAGCCGCCCACTGAAGAGGCAACACCTCATAAAGAAGTTAAGTCTCTAGATGCTGAAGCCGGAATTGAGCATACCGACGTGCTTCCTCTTGACGAGGCACCCCTTCCACCGAAAGAAACACCTCAACCTGCAGGAAGTGCAACGCTTTCAGAACGCGCAGCCCAAAGCACTGCATCCACAAGTTTGAATGATCGCTTCGCTCAAAAAGTCCTAAAATTTGGGCTGAACGATAGAATTGGATTTGTCAAATCACTCTTTGAAGGCAATCAAGAAGATTTCAATAGGGTCGTTAGCCAATTAAATACCCTGAGTTCACTAAGTGAAGCAACAGAATTTATCGAGACCTACGTGGCGCCAGAATATAAATGGGACCAGCAGGAGGAGATGGCGGAGCGATTCATGACTGCCGTATCTACAAAATTTAACTAAGAATGACCGGGATACTTTACGTGGTTCCCACGCCAGTGGGCAATTTAGAGGACATGACGTTTCGTGCTATTAAAGTGCTGAAAGCATCCGACCTCATCCTTGCGGAAGACACACGTACGACCGGGAAGTTGACCAGCCATTACGACATTTCAACGCCGAAGCAGTCCTTTCATATGCACAATGAACACAAAGTCGTTGACCGATTTGTGGACCAATTATCAAGCGGCACAAACATCGCTTTAGTTAGCGACGCCGGGACACCAGGAATTAGCGACCCTGGGTTTTTATTGATCCGTGCCGCCGCCGCCGCCGGTATTGAAATCATTACACTGCCTGGGGCAACAGCCTTCGTTCCTGCGTTAGTATCCAGCGGCTTACCCTGCGACACCTTCTATTTTGAGGGCTTCCTACCACCTAAAAAAGGAAGACAAACTAAATTTGAAAAAATAGCTGCTTCAGACCGAACCGTAGTGCTGTACGAGAGTCCGCATAAAATCATCAAGACCTTAGGTCAGATCGTTGAATATTGCGGAGGTGAACGTCCAGTAACCATCAGTCGTGAGATTTCAAAAAAGTTTGAAGAAACCCTACGGGGAACTGCAGCTGAAGTATTAGCAGTAGTAGAAGAGCGCGGTGGATTGAAAGGGGAATTGGTCCTTTGTATTGGTGCGTAATTTCTGCAACAACTACCGCCGTTTAGCGTTATAAACATATGACAAAAGCCAGCATACAATCTATTACGAATTGGATGGAGCAACCCACCGATTCGCCTTTACTCATTTCTGGACCGTGTTCTGTAGAAACGCCGGAACAAGTACTGGCTACTGCTAGGCAGTTAAAAGCACAAACGCCGATAAGTTTATTGCGCGGTGGGGTCTGGAAACCAAGAACTAAACCTGGAAGTTTTGAAGGCGTTGGTGCAGAAGCGATGCAATGGTTGATCGATGCCGGTCGTGCCATCAATACTCCGGTTACTACCGAAGTCGCAAATGCACAACACGTTGAAATCGCTTTGAAAGCAGGTGTGGATGTTTTGTGGATTGGTGCGCGTACGACTGTAAATCCATTTTATGTTCAAGAAATCGCAGAAGCACTGCGTGGCGTAAACATCCCTGTGCTTGTAAAAAACCCTATTCATGCTGAGATCGGGTTATGGGCAGGGGCAATAGAACGCTTCCAGAATTTGGGGATTAGTCATGTTGCTGCGGTACATAGAGGATTCTTTTCTTCGTCTAAAAGCATGTATAGAAATGCGCCCGATTGGCAGCACAGTTTCGATCTTCGGGCGCTTTTACCCGAAATTAAAATCATCTGTGACCCGAGCCACATTGCAGGCGACAGAGGTCTTGTAAGCGAGGTCAGCCAGGTAGCCATGGATTTAGGCATGGACGGTCTCATGATTGAAAGTCATGTTAGCCCAGACGATGCCTGGAGCGATGCTCGTCAGCAGATCAGTCCTGAAGCAGTGGGGCAACTCATGAAAAAGTTAAAATTTCACAGCGATGTCCCTATTCTCACCAATGAAGAATTGGCGCAGTTGCGCTCAGAATTGGACCAATTAGACACACAAATCGTCGATGTACTTCGCAAACGTATGCGCATCGTTGAGGATATCGCTAACATCAAAGAACGTGAAGGGATGAGCATTTTCCACATGAAGCGTTGGATGAAACTCGTTGGCGAACACAGTGACGGAAGCGAAGCTGGACTCTCAGATGCCTTCTTAAAAGAGCTCTTCTCAACCATTCACAAATACAGCGTTGAGCTACAAACCTCGTTGATCAAAAAGACAAAGTAATGGTGTGGCGTAAAAAACCACAGCCCAACGCTGGCACGGTTCAGATGCTCGCCGCAGCGGTGACAAAAGACCCTTTGCTTGCCTCATTACTGGTAGCACGAGGAGTAGACTCTTTTGAAGCTGCAAAATCCTTCTTCAGGCCTAACCTCAGCCACCTACACGACCCCTATCGAATGATGGATATGGAGCGTGCTGTGGAACGCATTGAACAAGCGCGTTTAAAACAGGAGCACGTCATGATTTATGGCGATTACGATGTGGACGGCACCACCTCAGTGGCTTTAATGTGCGACTTTCTTGAAGGAAAATTTCGTATTGAAGCATACATCCCCGATCGTTACAAAGAAGGCTATGGATTGTCATTCGAGGGAATCAACCTCGCTGCTGAATTGGGTATCACGCTACTGATCGCTTTGGATTGTGGTATTAAAGCTTTTGACCAGATTGCGCATGCACGAAGCTTGGGCATAGACGTGATTGTCTGCGATCACCACCGCCCGGAAGAAACCCTCCCGAAAGCATACGCGGTGCTAGATCCGAAAAGACCAGACTGCCTGTATCCCTACAAAGAACTCTCCGCTTGCGGTGTAGGTTTTAAACTCTGCCAAGCACTTTGTGAACGCTGGGGACTGCCGCACGAACCTTACCTCTACCCGCTCTTAGACCTCTGTGCCGTTTCCATCGCCGCGGACATCGTTCACGTTACAGGTGAAAATAGAATTTTAGCACACTACGGTTTAGAGCGTTTACGCTCCAGTCAGTGCCGTCCGGGCTTTTTAAGCCTCCTCGAAGCGGCAAATAAACGCCCTGAGACTCTTTCCTTTCGTGATATAGGCTTTTCAATAGGACCGCGAATCAACGCCGCTGGTAGAATGGAAAGTGGACTCCGAGCCGTTGAATTACTCCGATCAAAGAACAGAGAGGAACAGGATATATTGGCCAATGCCATCAATGATTTCAATACCGATCGCCGATCTACTCAAGCGGAAATCTTTGAAGAAGCGAAAGCGCTATTAGATACGGCATCTTTTCCTAATTCAACTGTACTTTATGCACCGCATTGGCACAAAGGAGTGGTAGGTATCGTCGCCTCAAAAATGGTCGAACACTATTACCGCCCGACCATCATCCTCACTAAAAGCGGCGAAGTCCTTGCCGGTTCTGCTCGAAGCGTTTTAGATTTTGACGTATACGATGCGTTGGAAGTTTGCGAATCGCATTTACTGCAATTCGGCGGGCATAAATATGCTGCAGGAATGACCCTTGATGAAGCCCAATTGCCCCACTTTAAAAAAGCTTTTGAGGCATACGTCACAGCCCATTTAACCGAGGAAAAGAAACAGCGAATTTTCTTATACGACGCCGAAGCCAACATCGATATCATAACGGACCGATTCTACGCTATTCTTCGCCAACTAGCCCCCCATGGACCCGAAAACGAAGCTCCAGTTTTTCTTTTTAAAGACCTTGTTAACGCAGGCAATACCCGGGCGGTAGGCACCGATTCTAAGCATCTCAAACTGCACCTCAAGCCTTTAAACGGCAGCGGCTCAATCAACGGGATTTCTTTTGGCGAAGGTCATCTTGCAGCAGCGCTAGCCTCTGGACAACCTTGTGATGTTTTAGCCAGTGTAGTTGAAAATCACTTCAATGGACAAACTACACTGGAGCTGATGGCTACTGGCATTCGATTGCATTAAAGGGCACACCGACCCTTAGTCCTGCATTTGTCTAGGGTATATTCTCTTTTTCATGGGTATATTGTGCGGAAGTCTAAACACACATTACGCATGCCGAATACTGCCTACACCACCTTCTGCCGCCTTCTTTTCATTGGGTGCCTCGCTTCAACAGTCGGTTGCACCCAGCAACAAGAAAACAGTCATCAAACGGATGAAAATGTATGGAGCATCGATTTCTTTGATGATTTCGATCATTTTAACGCTGAAAATTGGCAGGATCAGCGCATCTGGGTCAATAATGAAACCCATGCCTACGTTCCTGACGGCCTGCACGACACTAGAGAGGTGAGTAACGGTTCATTAAAAATCCGTGTGGTTAAGCTTGATGCCCCAATAAGCGGTGATACTTACGATAAATTCGGAAATCCTCATCCTCCAACAGTTTACGTCGCAGGTCGAATCTGCTCGAAGAATCGCAAAGAATTTATTCAAGGAAAATGGACCGCACGACTTAAACTGCACACGAGCGGAGAACCCAGTCAATTTCCGGCCTGGTGGATTCTAGGTGCACAGAACAATGAAAGTCCTGTTCAAGAAGAAAATGAAAATGTATGTTGGCCCTTATATGGCTCTGGTGAAATTGACATTTTCGAACACCATGGCGATTATACCGCTACAGAATTTACCTCCGGTGCGATAGTGAGTTTAGACTCATGTGATAAAGGCGATTGGTGGAGTGCACGAAAAAACACAGAAACGACACTAACGGAGTACCATGAATATAGCGTCGAATGGGAAGACGATGACCTCGTCTATCGTTTAGATGGCAATGAAATTTATAGAAATATCAGTATGGGCGCAACCTATTCTGAGCCCATGTTCGCCATACTTAATTATGCTAAAATCACTGATTCAGATATGACCACACCCTGGACTATGGAGGTCGATTGGGTCAAGCACGAAAAACGAAACTAATACAGACGTAGTCTATGAATAAATCGGGATACACTACACGCATAGCATTGACAGTTGCACTTGGTGGCTTTCTTATGGGATTCGATGCATCGGTCATATCAGGAGTCAATAAATTCATTCAAATAGATTTTAATCTGACCGACCTTCAGCTCGGTTTTTCTGTCAGTTCTTTAACCATTGTTGCTGCTTTAGCAATGATGATCTCTGGTCCCTTGAGCGATAAATTGGGCCGAAAACTAGTACTGAAATTTTGTGCGTTAATTTTCACCGTCAGCGCCATAGGGTCTGCATTCGCCTCGGGCTTTACCTCTTTCTTACTCTTCCGTATGCTGGGTGGATTGGGCGTTGGAGCCTCTTTGATTGTTGCACCTATGTATATCGCTGAAATAGCCCCTGCTAGCAAACGCGGCCGACTGGTTTCGTTTAATCAATTGAATATCGTCCTTGGAATTACCATCGCATTCTTCACAAATTATTACATCTTATCGTTGGCCGATTCAACATCAAGCTGGGTATCTACCTATGGGCTAGTTGCACACAACTGGCGCTGGATGTTAGGTATTGAAGCGCTTCCTGCGATCGTTTACTTTTTAGCGTTGTTTAGTGTCCCAAACAGTCCAAGATGGCTTATGAGTAAGGGCGATGAGTCAAGAGCCACTGCAGTTTTACATAAGTTCATTTCCATTGAGGAAACTTCAGAAGAGATTACGGCTATTCAAAAGGCTTTAAGTGATGTGAAAGGCGCCAAAAAAACACCTCTTAGCGAATTATTTAAGCCCGCTATGAGATTAGTACTAACCATCGGCATCGTCGTATCGGTCTTGCAGCAAATCACGGGTATAAATGCGGTATTCTTTTATGCACCCATGATCTTCGAGCAATCCGGTATAGGCACTAATGCCTCGTTTATTCAAGCCGTGCTCGTAGGTATTACCAATCTCCTTTTTACCATAATTGCCATGGCACTCATAGACCGATTAGGCCGTAAGCCATTGCTCGTTGCAGGTGTCTCTGGAATAGTATTGTTTATGGCTTTGCTTTCATACGGATTCAGCTCAGCTACCTATACCTTAGGCGCCAACCAGGTCGCTTCTTTAGATGTTGTCGTACAGGAAAGTCTGACACCCCTTATCGATGAGCAATTCACTAATGATGTTGCCTATAAATCGGCTTTGCAAGAGGTTCTAGGAATGGAACAAGCGAAAATGTACGAGAGCGAATTGATTAAAGCCGCAATACAAATGAACCCTACCCTTATTCTAGTAGGTATCATCGGGTTTGTAGCTTGCTTTGCCGTTTCCTTAGGTCCCGTAATGTGGGTTCTTTTTTCCGAATTGTTTCCACTTAAAATTCGTGGAATTGCCATTTCGTTTGTCGGCTTCATAAATTCCGGAGTCTCCGCGCTGGTACAATTCGTTTTTCCTTGGGAACTTTCCTCGCTTGGAAGTGCGGCGACGTTTATGATTTATGGCATTTTCGCCTTCATTGGGCTCCTATGTATCGTCCGACTATTGCCTGAGACAAAAGGAAAGTCTTTGGAAGAGTTAGAGGTCGAGTTGGTCAAGTAAAACACCCAACTTCATACATCTCGTAGTATTTACATTTGAAGTATCTTTAAATGGAGTACTCGCAAACGAGGTGCTTTACTTCTTTTAATCGCTACCAATGAATCTAGTCACGGCACAAACCTTTAACGACTCTGTCTCTGCACATCTGGTTAAAACGCGACTAGAAAATGAAGGCATCGAATGTTTCATTTTTGATGAGCACATTAACAACGTCATGCCCATTTATGGTCAAGCCGTTGGTGGTATCAGACTTAAAATCAAAGAAGAAGATGTAACCAGGACCAAAGAATTGATCGAAGAATGGGAATTAAGACCTTTTCTAAATCAATCGAACGAAACATTGACTTGCACCTCTTGCGGAGCACAAGAACTATATGCCGGTTTTAAAAGTTTCAAAACGAGTCTCGGTTGGTTAACACTTGCCATCTCCTTTCTATTCATGATCTACCCATTTTATTCGAAAACGGTCTACCGGTGCAAGAATTGCGGAGAAGAGATGGACTTGAACAACTGACATGAGGAATAGTTAGTAAGGACATACCTTTGCATGAATTGGATTACCCTAAATAAAGAATCATGGCAGAATTAGAATGGCAAACCATCAAAGCGTACGAAGAAATTACCTTTAAACAACTGAACGGGGTAGCGCGTATTGCGTTCAATCGCCCAGAAGTTCGTAACGCCTTCACGCCGAAAACCGTCGACGAACTGTGGGAAGCGTTAGTCATCTGTCATGAGAGTCAGGAGATAGGCGTGGTGCTCATTACCGGCGAAGGGCCGTCCGCGAAAGATGGGGGGTGGGCCTTTTGTTCTGGAGGAGATCAGCGCGTGAGATCTAATACTGGCTACAAAGGTGCAAATGGCATTAACAGATTCAACATTCTTGATGTACAACGTCAGATTCGCTTCATGAATAAGGTGGTTATTGCCGTAGTACCCGGCTGGGCTGTCGGTGGCGGTCATAGTCTCCATGTAGTATGTGACCTGACCCTAGCGAGTAAAGAACATGCTGTTTTTAAACAAACGGATGCAGATGTTGCCAGCTTTGACGGCGGCTTTGGCTCTGCCTACCTCGCGCGTCAAGTCGGTCAAAAACGTGCACGTGAAATTTTCTTTTTAGGAGCAGAATATTCAGCACAAGAAGCCTTTGAAATGGGCATGGTCAATAAGGTAGTTCCGCACGAAGAACTAGAACAAGTAGCTTATGAATGGGCCCAAGAGATCATGACCAAAAGCCCAACGGCTATCAAAATGCTCAAGTTCGGATTTAACCTCATTGACGACGGCCTCGTTGGCCAGCAGGTTTATGCCGGTGAAGCCACTCGACTAGCCTACGGCACAGATGAAGCCGTGGAAGGACGTAACGCCTTCCTTGAAAAGCGACCACGCGATTTCTCGAAATTCCCGAAGTTTCCATAACACGCAAATAACAATCGAATGAAAAAACTATTGGCTATTGCTACGCTGGCATTCGTATTCTCAACCGCTTGTCAGAAAAATAATCTACCGGCGTCACCTGCGACAAAAATTCTACCATTGGGAGCATCTAGAGTGCAGGGTGACCCACCGAATTACCATAGTTACCGTTACAAACTATGGAAAAAGCTTCTTGAAAACGGTTGGTCCGTTGATTTCGTTGGCTCTCAGATTGATCCTAAATCATATAATCTGGTCGATAATGAAGAATTCGATCCAAATCACGAAGGCCACAGCGGATATACATCAGGGCAAATTTTAGATGATCTAGATGATTGGATGGCCACTGTCGACACTCCTGATATTGTGCTATTTAGTTCGCCTGGGGGTAACGACGCTTTAGATTTCTTGCCCTACGACGACGCTGTTGACAACATCGTAGATATCGTACAAAAACTTCAAGTCTACAACCCCAATATCACTGTCGTGATAGAAAAAATGGCACCGGGTAATGCCATGGCAATGCTTGTTTTAGATAATTACTTTACACAGTTTCAGAACGATATGGATAGTTTAGTGAACTATCTAAACACGCCCAACTCAACTGTGGTATCCGTAGATATGGCCACCGGATTTGACGACTCTTTTCTTGCAGACATGGTTCACTATAACCAACAAGGAGCCTCATTCATTTCAGAGCGTTACTACGATATTCTCACGACAATCATGGAGCCTTAAATGAACACCACTGAAGCCATACATTCGCGTAAAACTGCAAAAGTACTTGCAAGTGGCCCATGGGCGCCTTCACTAACGCAAGACGAGCAAGAACGACTTTGTGACCACTTGTTAAACCTTGCCGCTAATGCACCCTACCACTACAAGAGTGCAGAGCGCTATAAAGAAGGGGTACAAACCAGTTCGCTCCCATTTCGCTGCTACACTGCAGATGGCGCCACTTGTAATACACTAGCTACAAAATTAGAAACACTAGATCCCCCTCCGGGCAAGATCCTAAATATGCTATGGGCTGCGGAACTTCTTATCATTACTACCTGGCTCCCCGATGTTTTTGGAACGCAACCCGAACAACGAGAAATGGAGCCACTGCCCTTTGTAGGTAACCTTCGTAATATGGAGCATATCGCGGCAACAAGCGCGGCAATCCAAAACATGTTATTGGGCGCAACTGCAGAAGGGCATCCTAACTATTGGTCATCAGGCGGTATGCTGCGTCAAAAATCTGCTCGAAATATGCTTCAGATTTCCATGGAGGAAGTTATGCTTGGTGCCGTCTTTATTTTTCCGAAGGATGCGGTGGAACGAGCAGAAGAAATCAAGCCTGGCAAGCTCCGTGAAGAAGGGAAAGTACTAGGAACCTTTTCAAAAAAAGTGAATTTGTAAGAAAAGGTGCAGTGCCTTTTTAGTACATTTTCGAAAATCTTACGGAAATATGCGATTGCTCACTGTTTGCTTGCTCTTTAGCACCCTTACCTATGCTCAATCAGGGCCGGGAAACTGGTTCATGTATTTTGGAACGAACACCATTAACGATACATGGAGTATTCATACGGAGGCTCAGCACCGTAATTATGGGCTCTTGCCAAACGAGCTTGAGCAGCTTTTACTGCGGACCGGTCTGAATTATAAAATCCGCGATGGTCTCGTCGTTACTGGAGGATATGCGAATATTACCAACCATGTTTATAATTTCGCTCGAATAGGTCCCGAGGTTATGGAACATCGCATTTGGCAACAATTGATTGCTTTAAATTACTTTGGAAAAACAAAATTAGAGCACAGATTCAGGTACGAGCAGCGCTGGATTGAAGCCGATTTCAAAACGCGCTACCGGTACCGTGGAATGCTATTTCACCCATTAAACAGCGAACGTATTGAGACAGGTACATTTTATTTAGGCATCTACAACGAATTGTTTTTACAACCCTCCGGGACAACTTTTGACAGAAACCGGTTCTATACGGGAATGGGTTACAAATACGCACCTAATATTCAATTCCAATTGGGCTATCTATTGCAAACTGTAGGAGACAGAACAGGCAAGTATCTTCAGTTTGGACTAATTTTTGATACCTGATTACCATGTTTAAGAAACCCATACTTTTCCTAGCATTAGCTGCAGCCACACTAGTATTAACGAATTGCAACCGCAATTCCGGCGGCAAGAATCCGCCTTCATCTTTGGATATGTACGAAGTATCTTTTCAATATGATGGATTAAACCGTAGCGCCCAGGTACATATTCCTGAGAACTATGACAGTTCGTTCGCACTGCCTGTAGTACTCAATTTTCATGGTTATGGAGGAAACGCAACGACACACGCGGCTACTACAGGAATGACGGCTACTTCGGATTCTTTCCAATTCTTACTGGTCTATCCCCAGGGAAGTCTATTAGGTAACGATCCCCATTGGAACAATGCGCTCCCAGGTCCAGATAATAAGAGTGATGCCGAAGATTTGGGTTTTACAAGTGAACTCCTGAGACTTTTGGATTCTGCCTTTCTTATCGATCGTGAGCGGATATACGCTTGCGGATACTCCAACGGGGGGATGATGTCCTATGCCCTAGGTTGTTACCTAAATAATGAAATTGCCGCAGTGGCCTCAATATCAGGTTGTCTTGGAGATACCACAGAAACATGTGAGCTGCAGCATCCCACTGCCGCACTCAATATCCACGGAACTAATGATGATGTAGTCGCTTACGACGGAGGTTCAGAAATCATAAGTGCCCCAGATGCAGTTGCGTTTTGGGCCGCACAAAACAATGCACAATCCACCCCAACCATTACCACGAGTACCACCACGAGTTACGACATAGAACACATTCGTTACGAACAAGGGGATAGCAGCGTGACTTCGGAACACATTAAAGTCCTCGGTGGAGGACACGTTTGGTATAGATTTGAAGAAAATGGCGCCTCGATGAACACGTTGATTTGGCAGTTTTTTGATAGATTCGATATTTACGGCGCACGTTAAAGCAAAGGCCTAGCAGCCACATATTGTACCTATATTTACGGACGCAGTACAGGTACCATGAAAACAGCCCCTCTCTTCCATCCTTTCCGTTCGGATATCAGTAAAATTGCCTTACCTGAGCAATTTACGTATCCGTTCTTCTACCAACCACATCCGCTCACTGAAGCTGCCTCGAATGAGCTACAGTCTTTTCTTTTGAAAGGAACTTTAGTTCACAACTTTGGACTGGGGACGCACGAATCGTTGATCGAACAAGGCAAAATGTTTGGTGTACTGGTGGTAAAAGATTCATTGGGAAATTTAGGGTGGCTCGCAGCCTATTCCGGAAAACTGAGCGAAGAACCGCAAGGATATTTTGTTCCTCCAGTAGCAGATATTCATGCAGCCCAATCTTTCTATAAAAAAGGTGAAGCTGAACTCAATGACATGAGCGCTGTGATTGCAGCTTTAGAAGAAGATCTAAAGCGAACGGCGCGAAAAAAAACAATTCAAGATCGCCTCGACGAAATCAACGAGCACTTAAGCAAAGGCCGCGCAGCACTCAAAGAAGCTAAAAAGGCACGCCAGAAGTACAGGGAAGCGGTACGACCGACGGTAAGCGCAGAAGATTTCGAAGGCATTTGCGAACGATTGGCGAGCGAAAGTATCCAGGGACAATTGGCTTTTAAGCACAGCAGTAAAGAATGGCTCGCTGAACAAGAAGCACTCGTCGAAAAATTGGACCAATTCGATAATGATATCAAAGATTTAAAGGAAGAACGTCGACTTAAATCCAACGCCTTACAGCGTGAAATTTTTGATCATTATGTCTTCCTCAATGCCCATGGAGAATCACAGGTACTTAGTGCGTGCTTTCCAGATTTTGATCTGCGACATCCGCCCAGTGGATCAGGTGATTGTTGTGCGCCTAAACTTCTACAATACGCCTACAAAAATGGGCTCCAGCCTCTCGCGCTTGGCGAGTTTTGGTGGGGCAATGCGCCCGATAAGGAGATTCGCCAACATGGATACTTTTATCCTTCATGTGCCTCGCGTTGCCGCCCCATTTTAGGACATATGCTTCAAGGTTTAGAGGTGGAAGAAAACCCTTTACTCACTTACGGTAAAGACAAACCCATGCCTATAGTTTATGAAGATGACGATCTAGTTGTCGTTAATAAACCTGCGGGGTTGCTTAGCGTTCCTGGAGTTGAAATCGAAGATTCAGCACTTACTCGCATCAAGAATAGGTACCCTAATGCAACGGGAGCTATTCTGCTGCACCGATTAGACATGAGTACATCTGGACTTTTAATGTTTACGCTGAATCCAAAAGCGAATAAGCGTATGCAACGCCAATTCATCAAGCGTCAGGTTCAAAAAACCTACATCGCAGATATTGCGGGTCTCGTAGCGGAAGAAAAGGGAGTCATTCGTCTACCCTTAGCGCCGGATTATTATGACCTTCCTCGTCAAATGGTCTGCCACAAAACGGGTAAAGCGTCTGAAACGCACTGGTCCGTGTTGCAGCGATTCAAATCCAGTACCAGATTGGCACTGAAGCCCATCACTGGTCGTACGCATCAACTGCGCGTGCATTGTGCACATCCGGAAGGGTTAGGCGTACCAATAATTGGGGATGAGTTGTATGGAATTATCGGACAGCGCCTACATTTACATGCACATCAATTGGAGTTTATACACCCAACAACTAAAGAGATTGTTAGAATTGAAGCGCCAATAGATTTTTAATTATGGCTAAAGAAATAGAACGCAAATTTTTAGTTAGCACTGACAATTGGAAGGACAATGTCTCTGCTGTTCATGTCTTTAGACAGGGCTATCTTAGCTATGATTCTGAGCGGACAGTGCGCGTACGTGCCACTGAAGTCAATGGGTACTTAACCATAAAAGGCATCACTACCGGACTCACAAGAGATGAGTTTGAATATGAAATACCGCTGGAAGATGCCCTTGCGCAATTAGAATTGTGTGAACGACCTGCCATTGAAAAAAAACGCTACATCGTTCCTCATGGTGCGCATACCTGGGAAGTAGATGTTTTCGAAGGTGCCAACGCAGGTTTAGTTGTTGCGGAAATTGAATTACGGAGTGAAGACGAAGTCTTTGAGCGTCCTACGTGGCTTGGCGAAGAAGTAAGCGGTCAACGAAAATATTCGAACAGCGCATTAAGTCTATTTCCTTTTAAAGACTGGATATGAAACATACTTTCAAAGCAATCATTATAACGGCGATATGTGCCCTTTTTTCGACCAATGGAATCGCTCAAATAGACCATTGGGAAAAGCTTGTAGGTGCAAACGATACATGGCAATACCGCGTTGGAAACAGCGAACCATCAAGCAGCTGGATGAACGCATCATTTAGTGCAAGTTCATGGTCATCAGGTACTGGCGGTATTGGTTATGGTGATGGCGACGACAGCACTGTTATTATAAACTGTGCATCATTGTACATGCGTCGTTCGTTTACTGTGAGTAATTTAAATGCTATTGAAGCGCTAATTCTTAATGCAGACTACGACGACGGTTTTGTGGCCTATCTCAATGGTACAGAGATTGCGAGGGCCAATGTAGATACATTAACGCCTCCATACAATTATAATCCGCCCACATGGCGCGAGGCGAAAATGTATCAAGGAGGCGAAGCCGTTACTTTCGTAGTAAACAAAGCTATATGGCAAGGACTCTTAACTAACGGAACTAATATTCTTGCCGTTCATACCATCAATCATAGTGGTGCGAATAGTTCAGATATGAGCGCACGCTACTGGCTCCATTGTGGCGTTACGACTGCTACACAAATACACGCCACTCCGGCTGCTTGGTTCGACTTCGACTGTTTCGAAAGCCCTGTTGCCATCATGCGTATCAATACTTTTGAAGAGACTATTCCAGATGATCCTTCTATACGAGGCATCATGGAGATTGTATGGAATGATACGGCCACTAACCATGCTTCATACGGTGTTCCCACTGATTTAATTACCAATATTGAGATTGAAAAAAGAGGTCGATGGTCCCAATTCGTTTACCCTAAGAATGGGTATGCCATTGAGACCAAAGACTTTCATTGGGAAGACACCGATGTTTCACCACTCCAAATGCCGATGGAGGAAGATTGGACCCTGCATGGACCGTATGGCGACCGCTCATTTATGAGAAATGTACTGGCCATGCATCTTGCAAACAAACAAGGTAACTATGCCTCAAGAACACGGTTCGTTGAACTCTTTATCAATGGCGACTACGAAGGTCTTTACGTGATGATGGAAAAAATAAAACGTGGTGAAGACCGCGTAGATATTGCCAAACTGAAGCCTGACGAAATAAGTGGAGATGATGTGACTGGTGGATATATTTTTAAAACGGATTGGGAACCCGTGGATTGGCGCTCTAGTTTCAGCATGTTAGTCGACACCACTAAAATCCCATATACCTACGCGTATCCAAAGCGGAAAAATATAGTTCAACAACAAGAGACCTACATACAAGATTATGTGGACGATTGGGAACATTCGATGCAAAATACCACCGTTACGTACAATGGAAAATATTGGCATCAATACATGGATCTTGCCTCCTTCGTAGACTTCTTTCTAATGATGGAAATAACGAAGGATATTGACGCATATCGCGCAAGCACCTACTATTATAAAAAGAAGGATAGCAATGGCGGTAAAATTCATGCAGGTCCAGTTTGGGATTTTAATTTTGCCTTCGGCCTCGTGGATTATTGTCAAGGCTATTTGCCGAATGGGTACATGTTTTCAGGAAACTGGTGCTCAGGTACGAATCCTGCATGGTGGGAAGATTTAGTCTATACACCTCAGTTTGCAGACGCCGTTAATTGTAGATGGAAGGAATTAAGAACTACCGTTTGGCATAAAGACTCTATCACTGATTTTATTGCTGGTAACGAATCACTTTTAACTAGTGTGGCGGCGAGAAATCATGCGCGATGGCCGTTGATGGGGAGTAATCCGTCGGCGGTAAAATATGTTGCGGCTACATTTTCGGGAGACGTGGAACTCGTAGAAGATTGGTTAATGGATCGTATTGACTGGCTCGATTCAAACATGATAGGAGCCGATTGTATTTTGAACCAAAACGAAATCGATGCAGTTGCATCGGATGTGATTGTGTATCCAAATCCAACATCAGGCATATGTACGGTTACATCCCCTGTCCTATTCGAAAATGTAAAGATTCGTTCTAATACTGGTGAAATTGTGGCCATTATTCAAACGGACAATCGTTATGTCGGGGAAAAAATTATACTTGATTTACAGGGTTTAGTCAGTGGAATGTATTCTTTAGAATTCGTTTCTAGCGAGGTTCAATTCGTTAAGAAAATAGCCATTGTCCACTAGATATGAAGCAACTACTTTTGCGGCATGGGAAAAGATAAACTACGGAAGTTTAAAGAAATTGGCGGGCTGTACAATGTTGTTGAGCCTAAGACCGAAGAAGTACGTCACGGTTTTGAATTAAAAGGAAATTGGGCTGCTACGCATTTTAAAAACGAAAATGGACTTGTACTCGAACTAGGTTGCGGAAAAGGCGAGTATACAGTAGCACTGGGCCGAAGAAATCCCGAGAAAAATCACATTGGTATCGATATAAAAGGTGCTCGATTGTGGCGTGGGGCAAAAACCGCATCGGAAGAAGGTCTAAAAAACGTAGCCTTCCTTCGCACTAGAATAGACTGGATAGAGCAGGTATTCGGGGCCAATGAAGTGGATGAAATCTGGATCACTTTTCCCGATCCACAAATGAAATACAAGCGTGCTAAACACCGCCTCACACATCCGGAATACCTCATGAAATATGCACAGTTTCTCAAGCCTGGCGGCACTGTGAATTTAAAATGCGATAGTGAATATTTACACGGATACACGCACGGTATCGTTCAGATGCTCGGTTTAGAAATAGAGGAGGCGTACCACGACATTCACGATCAGATTCAACCCAATGAGGGCATTCTCTTTGACGTCATCACACATTACGAGAGTATATGGCTTACACAAGGCAAACCCACCACTTATTTGCGTTTTAAACTAGATGGCCTAGAATCCGCCATGGCGCATTGGAAAAGCTTTAATAACTAAATGGCTAGTGAATTTTTCAATAAGGTATATACCGTAGTCCGTCAAATTCCTGAGGGTCAAGTCACAACATATGGACATGTTGCTCGTTTTTTAGGCACTGGACGTTCTGCGCGTGTTGTGGGTTATGCCATGAACGCTTCGCACAAAGACCCTTCTGTTCCTGCCCATCGCGTAGTGAATCGCAAAGGAGTATTGACGGGTAAGCATTTTTTCGGTGGAAGTACCCTTATGGAAGATCTACTGAAAAGCGAGGGCATTCTTGTGGTTGATGACCAGATTCAAGATTTTGAGCAATGCATCTGGGACCCGATGGAACATTTAAATCAAGAAGAGTACTTTACAGATCTTCTGTAGCTGGCTAAAGAATGATTCATATTAAAAAGCATTTACTTCTAACTCGACCAGTTCGAAAAACTTTGCCAAATGCAACCCGTCCATTAATGCATGATCAACTTCAAGATTAAATGGAAGTAGGTAACGTCCATCGCGCTCATAAAAACGACCAAATACTGTTCTAGGAATACTGTCGTCGTTATTTTTCTTTGGATGCTTAAATGCAGTGAAGGTCACCCAAGGAAGTGTAGTTCCGTAAATGAGATTGGTTCGATCAGGCCGTGGATCTAATGGCAGGCCCTGCGCAGCGCGCCGTGTAATCTCAGTTGTTCGTGTGATGAATTGGTTCACAGATTCGTTCGACTCCCAGTGGTAATAGGCAAACGTGAAAGTCTCACCGTCTTCTCGAAGAACGGAGCATCCCATATCGACCGTCTCATGAAGCACTACCCCATCACTTTTTCTTCTCAGTCGCATAGGATCGTATCTGTTCGCCACCTTCAATGTGGTGTACAATAGCGCGTGGTGAATGCTCCAATCCCGCTTTCGACATGCAAGAACCAAAGCCGTAATATCGACATCCACCTGTATGCCGACAAAGGGATCCGCGAAGGATTTGAAAAAGTCATACGATTCTTTTCTCGGCCAGCGTTCCAAATCAATTTTTTGCTCCATCTTCCAAAGATACGATTTGCCCTATCTTTAAATTCATGAATCACGAGTCCATCCGCGAATTTGCGCTTTCTCTACCCTTAGTTACTGAACATCTTCCCTTCGATGAATATACCCTGGCATTCAAGGTTCATGGAAAGATGTTTGTCACGCTCAGCTTAAATGCACAGCCTCCTCGTATGAATGTGAAAAATGATCCAGAGGTAAATAGTGCATTGCGCGAACGCTATGATTGGATTATTCCCGGATACCATTCGAACAAGAAGCACTGGAATACAGTTATCGCAGATAATTATGCCGACTGGACACTAATTCAAGAGCTTATTAAAACCAGTTATGAATTGGTATGGCAAAAGCTGCCAAAGAACGTTAGAGAAGGCAGCGTTTAGTGTATTTTAGCACCCATGAAAAACATCCGTAATTTCTGTATCATCGCGCACATTGACCAC